>OGEJ01000010.1_pt1 | contig 241188 bp, 220 predicted proteins | sample 1570701 | NCBI WGS metagenome assembly OGEJ01 (sample SAMEA2582140, study PRJEB24529) | metagenome | biome: Human gut stool | place: China | collected 2011
CTGGTAATATTCTTTACAGACAGCGTGGAACAAAGATTCATCCAGGTGTTAATGTTGGTCGTGGTGGCGATGATACATTATTCGCACTTGTTGATGGAACTGTTAAGTTTGAAAGAAAGGGCAGAGATAAGAAGCAGGTTTCTGTTTATCCTGTTGCCTCAGAGAACTAATTAGTTTTTATAAGCTCCAAATCTTCGGATTTGGAGCTTTTTGTAATATTGAAACAAAGCAGCGTAAGAATGGAGATTAATATGTTTTCAGATAAAGTAAGAATATTCATTAAGTCGGGTAAAGGCGGCGATGGACATGTAAGTTTCAGACGTGAGCTTTATGTACCAGCTGGAGGTCCGGATGGTGGTAATGGCGGCAATGGTGGCGACATCATATTCCAGGTTGATAAAGGTCTTAATACACTTGGCGACTTCAGACATAACAGTAAATATATAGCCCAGAGTGGTGAAGAGGGTGGAAAGAAAAGATGTACAGGAAAGAACGGCGAGGATCTTATAATCAAAGTTCCAGAAGGTACTGTAATATATGATGACGAATCAGGCAAGGTAATAGCTGATATGTCAGGTGATAATATGAAAGAAACTATACTTAAAGGTGGTCATGGCGGTAAAGGCAATATGAATTACGCTACTGCTACTATGCAGGCTCCTCAGTATGCACAGCCAGGTCAGGAGGCAAAAGAACTCTGGGTACGCCTTGAATTAAAATGTATAGCTGACGTTGGGCTTGTTGGTTTTCCTAATGTTGGTAAATCTACATTCTTATCACGTGTAACTAATGCCAGACCAAAGATTGCTAACTATCATTTCACTACACTTAATCCAAACCTTGGTGTGGTTGATATAGATGGTGGTAAAGGTTTTGTAATAGCTGATATACCTGGACTAATAGAAGGTGCATCAGAAGGTGTTGGACTTGGGCATCAGTTTCTAAGACACATTGAAAGAACAAAGGTTATTATCCATATCGTTGATGCTGCTTCTACAGAAGGAAGAGATCCTATAGCAGATATAAAGGCTATCAATGCAGAATTAGAAGCATATAATCCTGATTTACTTAAAAGACCACAGGTAATAGCCGCTAACAAGATAGATGCAATATATGATGATGGCACAGGTGCTAACCCTGTTGAACTTATAAAGAATGCTTTTGAGCCAGAAGGAATAAAAGTATATCCTATATCGGCTGTAACTGGACAAGGTGTTAAAGAGCTGCTCTATGCTGTCAGAGAACTTCTTGACAACTTCCCTGATGATGTTGTTATATTTGAGAAGGAATTCGACATAGATGAACTTCTTGACAATTCCGATGATAACTACAACGTATACGTTGATGAGAATGGTATATTCATAGTCGAAGGTGAACGAATAGACAAAATGCTTGGATATACCAATCTTGAATCTGAAAAAGGCTTTAACTTCTTCCAGAAATTTATGAAGAGTTCTGGTGCTATAGACAAACTTGAAGAACTTGGAATAGAAGAGGGGGATACTGTAAGAGTTGGCGATTATCTTGAATTTGACTATTACAGAGCCTGATAAATCATTTTAACTTTTAAATAAAACTACACTTAACTATGAAAGGAGCTTGCTATGACAAGTAAACAACGTGCATATTTAAAGAGTCTTGCTATGACTATGGATCCGATATTCCAGTTTGGAAAAAACAGTCTCACTCCTGAAAACACCAAAGCTATTGCTGAAGCATTAGAGGCCAGAGAATTAATAAAGATTAATGTTCTCCAGAATTGTGCAGATGATCCTAAGGAAATAGCGCAGATTGTAGCTGAAAGAACACACTCACAGGTTGTTCAGGTCATTGGAAAGAAAATTGTTTTATATAAAGAATCCAAAGATAACAAGAAAATAGAACTTCCTAAAGACAATAAGAAAAAATAGTATTATATAAAATATCCAAAAATAGCAGAAATGGGGATAATTATGGCTGACATTGTTGGAATAATGGGTGGAACATTCAATCCTGTTCATAAAGGACATATTGCTATTGCAAAGGCAGCACATGAACAATTCAATATATCACAGATTCTTGTTATGCCTTCATATTCACCAGCATACAAAGATAACAGCAAGATAGTTTCTGCAGTTCACCGCTGTAATATGATAAAACTTGCCATAAACAATTACAATTATATGTCTCTTTCTACACTAGAGATAGAACGGGGTGGAAAAACATATACTGCTGACACCTTAAAGCTTATGAAAGATGATTATGATAACATATATTTTATAATAGGTGCTGACTCGTTATTTACACTAGATAAATGGTATATGCCTGATTATATTTGTTCACATTGCCATATACTTGCAGCAAACAGAGATAACCATTCCATAGATGAGCTTACAAGGCAGAAAGAGATACTCATTAATAAATATAATGCCTCTATAGATTTCATATCATGCAAGGATTATCCCTTCAGTTCAACACATATACGCAATGAAGCAGCAGCCGGACATGATATTTCATCCTTTGTTGGTAAAGAAGTTGCAGAATATATAACAGCCAACAGGCTTTATAATTAATTCAATTATATATATGTCACAAACTGGCAGAATGGAGATAATATGGATAACATGTATATTGAAAAGCTTCGAAAAGAGGTTAAACGTGCTTTAAAAACAGATAAGATGCGATTCAGACATACTATTGGAGTTGCCGATACAGCTGCCTGTCTTGCATCAAGATATGGCATAGATATGCAGAAAGCTTATATAAGTGGATTATTACATGATTGTGCTAAATGTGTACCAGATGAAAAGAAAATTGCAGAATGCAGACAAAATGACATACCAATTACAGACTCTGAATATAAAAGTCCTTATCTTCTGCATTCAAAGCTTGGTGCTTTTTATGCACGCACACAATATGGAATAAATGATACAGATATATTAGAAGCTATAACATGGCATACAACCGGTCACCCAGATATGACTATGCTTGAGAAGATAGTATTTGTGGCTGACTATATAGAACCATACCGCAACAAAGCTGCCAATCTTGACAAAATACGATATCTTGCATTTACTAATATAGATGATGCTATACTGCATATACTTAATGATACAATAAACTATCTTAAAGAAAACGATAAACCTATTGATGGAATTACTCTTGAAACCTATAATTTTTATAAGAATTATAGTAAATCTAATATTACAATAGAAAGGAATAATAAATATCATGATAAAAGATACTTCAAAGCAGATGGTAAAAACTACCGTAGAAGCATTAAAAGAAAAAAAAGGTTATGATATAAAGGTTATAGACATAAGTGATATATCTATACTTGCTGATTATTTTATAATCGCTAATGGTAATAATACAAACCAGGTACAGGCCATGGTTGACAATGTTGAGGAACAGATGTATAAGGCTGGCTTTAACGATCCTAAAGTAGAAGGTTACAATAATGCTTCATGGATTCTCCTTGATTATAATGATATTGTAATTCATGTATTTGATGATGAAAGCCGGTCATTCTATAATCTTGAAAGACTATGGAAAGATGGAAAAGAAGTAGATATTGATAATCTGTAAAATATAAGCTACAGGTACCAAAAGTGAATTAGCTATTATCTATAAGAGAGCCACAAGAGCCACAGTAACTTATTTAATAAGTTTACTGTGGCTCTTGTGGCTCTCTTAAAAGCATCAGCCCTAATATACCGATATAATAGATATCGGGGTTAAAAGCTCACGACTATGATATATCCCATCTCATAAGTCCTATAACCTTACCTAATATCATACAGTCATCAACAATAATAGGATCCATAAAATCATTCTCTGGCTGTAACCTTATATGTCCGTTCTCCTTATAGAATCTTTTTACAGTTGCAGAATCATCAAGAAGAGCAACAATAATTTCACCATTTTCTGCTGTATTACACTTTTCAACAACTATCTGGTCACCATTATAAATACCTATATTGATCATACTGTCACCTTTTACTGTCAATATAAAAGTTTCTTCATTAGGCATGAATTCTGATGGGATAGGGAAGTAACCAGTAATATTATCAACTGCTAATATAGGCTCCCCGGCAGCTACCTGTCCTAATACTGGAACGTTAACCATCTCACGTCTTGTAAGATTAAAATTATCATCTATTATTTCTATAGTTCTGGGTTTTGTCGGATCTCTTCTGATATATCCATTCTTCTCTAATGACTCCAGATGTGCATGTACAGATGAAGTAGATTTAAGATTAACAGCAGAGCATATATCTCTTACTGAAGGTGGATAACCTTTATTAAGAATCTGTGATTTAATATATTCAAGAATTTCAGACTGTTTCTGTGTAATTCGTCCATACGCCATATTATATACCTCCATTTAATTATATCTGCTTTGCAGCCGCTTCCTTTTCTTTTGCGCTTATTATATCTTATAATAACATATTTTATTTAATATGCAAACATGTTTTCTGAAAAAATGTTCTGAAAATATGTTCGATTGCTCATTGACAAACATATGTTCTTATAATATAATTCAATCATCAGGAACAAGTGTTCTGTTTTGTATTGAATAAGCTTTAAAGCATATTACTATTAACAGAATTTAATTAGCAGAATTATATACAAAGGAGGTCTTTATATTATGAAGCATATATTAAAAAAGAGACATCTGTTACACAGGATATTACTTATTAATGCAATATTACTAATTATAATATTAGGAACAATTATGGTTAATGCCTCTGATACAAAACAGCCTGATAAATATTATACAAGTGTTATGATTGAACAGCATGATACATTATGGTCACTTGAATCACAATATAATAATGGAACAGAAGACCGTGATACATACATTAACAACATTAAGCAATTAAACCATATGAGCAATGATACTATTATTGATGGAAGTTATATATTGTTATATTATTACTAATTAGACTTTTCATACCTAATCTGATAAAATATAATATAATAGGTTAATCAAAAGGTTCTCATATATCTTATATAATGTACCTGTTATATAAAATCCTAAGATTAACTTATTAATAATAATTATAATTGGAGATGTTATATGTTATTTAAAGATTTAGAGAATATTAATTCGAATATAGCAGCTGAACTATCAAAGCATAATATCAACGAGATGACTGATGTACAGGCTAAGACATACAAGCATATCTATAATAATAAAGATTTAATAGTATGCTCTGGCACCGGTACTGGTAAAACACTGGCATATCTGTGTCCTATTATATCAAGACTTTCAGATACAACTAAAAATATCCAGGCTATTATATTAGTTCCTAACGGTGAACTTGCTTCGCAGATCAATAAGCAGCTTGAAGATATTTTTTCATATGATAACTGTCCTTATTCATCTATGTTTGTAACCGGCGAAGGGAATATCAACAGACAGCTTGAAGCATTAAAACATAAACCAGCTATATTAGTCGGAACTCCTGCAAGAGTATACCAGTTAATTAACATTAAAAAGCTTAAAGTACATGAAGTTAAGACTATTGTACTAGATGAAGCAGATAAATTATTAGGTAAAACATATATTGAACATGTATATTCTATAAGAAAGAGTCTTATGAAATACACACAGGTTCTTTTATTCTCTGCAAGTATAGATAAAAAAACACGTAAAGAAGCTAATTCGCTTACATATAAAGCAATAGATATTAATATTAATGCCATTAAGAATTCAGAGAGTATTATTCCTTCTTCTATAAAACATAATTATGTGATCACAGATAGAAGAGAACGTATAGAAACCCTTAGAAAGCTTGTAAAGGCTGTTAAACCTGTAAAGTGTATTATATTCATAAATACTAAATACGACCTTGAGGAAGCCTTACAGAAACTTCAGTACCATAATTATAATGTAGGATGTATTTCAGGCAATCAGGATGCCATGAGCAAACGAAATACTCTTAATAATTTTAAATCTGGTAAGCTTCAGCTTCTTTTAGCAACCGATATAGCTGCAAGAGGCTTACAAATTGATAATATTGATGTTGTTATTAATGTAAACTTACCTGAAGAACCAAAAGAATATATACATCGTGCTGGACGTTGTGGACGTAATGGCAATAAAGGTCTTGTGTTATCTATCATCACAGAAAACGAACTTAATAAAATTAAAAAGTACCAGAAAGATTTTCATATTAATATGCTGCAGAAAAAATTATATCAGGGACGTCTTGTTGCTAAATAAATAATACAGAAGATGAGTATAATATATAAATATAACGCCGATAAATCTCAATTTATCAGCGTTATATAATTATTTTATTTATTATTCTTTACCTGTTCAAACTTTTCAATAACTTCTTTAGACGGACCACCTGTTGCTAAGCTCACAATAACTATAACAAGCATAGCAATTATAAAAGCTGGTAAAAGCTCATATATTCCAAATATTCCTCCAAGTTTTGATATTCCATATTTCCATACAAATATCATAATACCTCCAGTAATCATGCCGGACATAATTCCATATTTATTAGCTTTTTTCCAGAATAAGGCACATAAAACAACTGGTCCAAATGTAGCTCCAAAACCAGCCCATGCAAATGATACAATCTCAAATACAGAACTGTCTGGATTTGATGCTAATATAATTGATATAACTGATATTATAACAACTGTAATTCTTGCAACTGACATAGATTTTTCTTTTGACATCTTAATACCAAATACTTCTGTTACTATATTCTGAGAAATACTTGAAGAAGCTGCAAGCAGCTGTGAATCAGCCGTTGACATTGTTGCAGCAAGTATACCAGCAAGTATAACACCTGCAACAATAGCCACTAATGCACCATGTGTTGAAAGTAAATGTGCTATTTTTACAATTATTGTTTCTGAATTGCTTCCTACAAGTGTTTCTATAGCACCTGCTTTAGTCATGCTAAGTCCAACTATACCTATAAATACAGCTACGCTAAGAGATATTACAACCCATATTGTAGCAACTCTTCTTGAAAGCTTAAGCTTATTTTCATCTTCTATAGCCATAAATCTTAATAAAACATGAGGCATTCCAAAATAACCAAGTCCCCATGCAAGCATGGAAAAAATCTTTAAAAAGCTGTAAGGCTGTGCTGAATTAGTAGCTGCAGAATATGTATCAAACAATCCAAGATAGCCTGGAAGTGCTTTTGAATTATCTATAACTGCATCTACTCCACCAGCTACATTTATACCAAACAAAACAACAACAATAAGTGCTATAGTCATAACTATACTCTGTATAAGATCTGTCATACTTGCCGCAAGGAAACCACCAAGTGTGCAATATGCAACAATAATAACAGCACTTATGATCATCGCTGCAAGATAATTAAAACCAAATAAGCTTGAAAACAGCTTTCCACATGCAGCAAAACCTGAAGCAGTATAAGGGATAAAGAAAATAACAATAATTACTGCTGCAATAAATGTCAATATTCTCTTATCATCCCCAAATCTTTTAGAAAAGAAATCAGGAATGGTAAAAGCATCATATCCTTGCGTATATTTTCTTATTCTTTTAGCAACTATAAGCCAGTTAACATATGTACCTATAGCAAGTCCTATAGCTGTCCATGCAGCATCTGCTACACCTGTAAGATATGCAAGTCCTGGAAGACCCATAAGAAGCCAGCTGCTCATGTCAGATGCCTCAGCACTCATAGCTGTTACAAATGGTCCCAGCTTTCTACCTCCTAAATAAAAATCATCTACAGCATTATTCTTTTTAGAACATACTACACCGATGATAACAACAGCAACAAGGTATATAATAATTGTTGCCATAATAATTACCTGTGACATAAATTTTCTCCCTTTTTGTTTTATATATAATTTTTGTTAATAACTTTAACAGTATATCATATTTCTGTTAAATTAGTCAAAAATTATATAAAATCAAAAAGGGAGAATCCTATTTATTTTTACTATTTATTTTTATTCGTTATTCTTCAAGTTTATCAATATAATTATACTTTTTAAACTCCTTGATATCCGCATCAGAAGGAATATCAAAATCAGATAATATCTCAACGCTTGTATTGATACCACAATTATTATATATCCACTTAGCATCCGCCGGAGCCATAAATATTGAACCATATGTAAGACTTGTTCCTATCTTGTTATATTCATCAATATTCATGTTTCCAATAGTTTTTGTAAAATAAGCTGTAGAACATATATATTCAGAATTATCAAGTCTTGAACTATAATGTGCATATCCATTATTGTCAAGCTTGCGCCATTCAGCTTTTTCTGATATAACTGTTGAACCTGTTTTTATATTTTTATTAACTGCAATATGAAATGCTTTTATTGTCCTGCCATTCTCACTTGTTCCATCAACAGTTGATATAACTGCAATATTCTTAGAAACATTGATTCTAATGCGATATGACTGATTCTTTGCAACATATGTTGAAGTTTCTTCCTGCAGAGATGACTCATTATCCAGATCCTCTGTCTGATTGTTAAGTTCATTGTCAATATTATCATTATGCATTCCAGCTATTGTCCTATATGCAAACATGATAAGTGCAAACAACAATAATAAAATCAATACATATAAAACAAGATTACTGCCTTTAAACCATCCTTTAATATCCTTTTTTTTAATGCGTTTATATCCTCGTATCTCCATATTGACCAACACCACTATTAATTATTAGTTTATACCCTGATTTTTCTCTTTAAGTTCTATAAACTTAAGAATAACTTCAATAGCTCCTTCAATTCCAACAAGACCACTATCTACACATAAATCATAACTCTTGGCATCGCCCCACTTTTTACTTGAGTAATAATTATAATAGCTTGCTCTCTTCTTATCTGTTTTCTGAATAAGGTCAGCAGCCTTTGAATCATTCAATTCATATAATCTCTTAATTCTTTTAACTCTTTCATCAATACTTGCTTTAATAAACACACTTACAGCAAAAGGATCATCTTCAAGCGCATAATCCGCACATCTTCCGACTATAACACAAGATTCTTTTTCTGCAAGCTTCTTTATAGCATCAAACTGTGCTAAAAACACCTTGTGGTTAATAGGCATATCTACGTATGAATTGGAATATCCTAAAGAATATGTATCCATAACTAATGAATAAAGAAAACTATTAGTTGGTTTTTCATCCTGTGAGGCAAACAATTCTTTACATAATCCACTTTCCTTAGCTGCAAGCTCAAGAAGTTCCTTATCATAACATTTAATTCCTAATCTTTCAGCCAGCTTCATACCTATCTCATGACCACCACTACCAAATTCACGTCCTATTGTTATTACTGTTCTTCCATCCATAATGTTTACCTCCTGGTTACAATAATGTTTAACTTCACATTATTTTATTAAACATATTATACTTTAAATTGTGTATAAAATCTAGTAATTTTTAGTAAATTTTATAATTTTTACAATTTTAACAAAATATTCAGTAAATAAATTTAAAAATTATGTAACATCATATTATTAAGATATTCAGAGATATCTTTACCATATTTATTGGCTACAATACTGTATTGACTAGGTGTAACACATACAAGTCTTACTGTGCTATATCCTCTTGCTCCGAACATATAATGCTTTACTATATTAGAATTCTTTATCTTATTTATCACCTCTTCAGAAGGCTTATTCCTTGTTATTATAATAAATGATATATAAGAATACATGTGATTTTTACAAGGCAGTTTATTATCATTTCTTACAAAATGCGGTTCAATATCATCAACTGTAAATTTTAAAAGATCATTTAATTCATCCAGGCCAAGATTATCACAATTAATGAAGAATAAATGCTCATAGCACTTAACATTCCATAATTTTGCTGATTCTGTTGTACTGAACTTGTCACGATTTTTATAATTATAGGCATATATAACAAATTTACGGTTATTAAACCAATAGTTATGATAAATGTCAAATGTATCAGATATTCCATTAAGTATAATATCTATAAATTCTTTTCTTCTCATATATTTCACACTTTCCCGATATAGCTTAATATCTGTTTACTATATGATAACCTGCTTTCTTAACTTATCAAGTATCATCTTGAAATACTCTGGCAGAGGAGCACTATATTCAACATATTCTTTAGATGTTGGATGGATAAAACCAAGAACACCTGCATGTAATGTCTGTCCTGTCAGCTTAAAAGGCGATCTGCCACTTCCATAAACATCATCTCCAAGCAAAGGATGTCCTATACTTGCCATGTGTACTCTTATCTGATGCGTTCTTCCAGTTTCCAACTGACATTCTATATAGCTGTACCTTCCAAACTGTTCCAATACCTTATAATGTGTAACAGCTCTTTTACCATTCTTTTTATCTATTGCCATCTTTTTTCTATCTGATGGATTTCTTCCTATTGGTGCATCAATTGTACCTTCTTCTGTATTAAACCCATTAAGAACTATGGCATAATATTTTCTTGTTATCGAATGTACACTTAGCTGCTCTGCAATAAAATTATGTGAATAATCATTTTTGCAGGCAACAATTACTCCTGTTGTATTCATATCTATTCTATGAACAATTCCTGGTCTTAGAACTCCATTAATACCAGAAAGATTATCAAGACAATGATACATTAGTGCATTTACAAGTGTCCCTGTATAATGACCAGCTGCGGGATGAACTACCATTCCCTTAGGTTTGTTAACAACTATAATATCGTTATCCTCATATACGATATCCAATGGTATATCTTCGGGTTCTATCTGTGGTACCTCAAGTTCTGGAAGAATAACATCTATCACATCCTCTGCCATTACCTTATAATTTGATTTTATACTTTTACCATTTACCTTAATCAGATTATTTTCAATAAGCTTCTGGATTCTTGAACGTGATACATCCTGCATTTCGTCGGAAAGATACTTATCTATTCTTATATTACTATCATCAACATCAACTATAAAACATTGATTTTTATTATTATTCTGCATATACTGTTTTCCTGTATTATTCTTTATAAAAATTTAGTTATCACTAACATTTCTATTTTTATTTTTGAATGATAAAAAATCAAACTCATTATCCTTGTAAACGAATAAAATTAAAATTATAAACATTGCTACAGATATGGTTACATAACAATCAGCTACGTTAAATACTGGAAAATTAATAACCTTAAAATAAATAAAATCCCTGACATATCCAAATCTGACACGATCTATAAAATTACCTATTGCTCCTGACACAAGCATTGTACACACTATATACATAGGCAGATATCTTTTATTTAACGGCATCCTTATAATAACATATGTAATCAATGCAACTATAATAACTGTCAATATAAGAAATGCATTTATCCTGCCACTAAACATACCAAAAGCACTTCCATCATTTCTAAGATATGTAAATGTGAGAACATTCTTTATTATATCTACATCATTTTTCATATAAAGATTAGTTTCTGCCAGATACTTTGTTATCTGATCTATTTGTGTTAAAACAGCTGTCATAATAATGTATATAACAACACTTATTATACGTCTGTTACTGTCTATTTTTTTATTATACATATTTTTTCCTTTTACAACTTCATATTGTTAAAATAGCATTTAATTTAGAACACTTTTCAATGCATCTTTCATTTCTATATCGGATACATCATAATCTATATATGCATTACCGATACTATTTAATAAGATAAACTTAATTTTTCCTGCATCCATCTTTTTATCACTTTTAGATACTTTAACAACATCATCCGCATTTATTCCACTTACTGTAACAGGGAATTCATAAAGCTTAAACATATCAAGAACATCTTCATACTCTTTCTGGCTTATATATCCTCTGTTTACTGATATTCTTACTGCTGCTATCATGCCAAGAGTTACACATTCTCCATGATATAATGTAAAATTCATCAGCTTTTCAATGGCATGTCCTAATGTATGTCCATAATTAAGAAGTGCTCTGTCCCCTTTCTCCTTAGGATCCTTTTCAACAACTTCTCTTTTAATATTACAGCTCACATATATCATATATTCAAGAGCATCTGCATCCATATCTTTAATTTTTGTTGCATTAACCCTTAACCAGTTATAATAATCTGCATCCTTTATAAGTCCATGCTTTATTATTTCTCCAAAGCCTGAATTAAATAATCTTCTGCTAAGGCTTTGCAATACTGATATATTCATATATACAAGTTTTGGCTGATGAAAAGCTCCGACCATATTTTTATATGCTCTGAAATCCACTCCTGTTTTTCCACCTATACTTGAATCAACCTGTGCCAGTAAAGATGTCGGTACCTGGATAAAATCTATACCTCTTAAATATGTAGCAGCTGTAAATCCAGTCAGATCACCTACAACTCCGCCTCCTAATGCAACAAGCATATCTTTTCTGTCAAAATGGTTCTGTATAAGAAACTCATAAACATCCTCTACTGTATTAAGATTTTTATTTTCTTCTCCAGCTTTAAATACATACGTAAACACTTTATTACCTGTTTTTTCTAATTCTTTTGCAACATCATCTGCATATAATCTGGCAACATTGCTGTCAGATACTATACACAGCTTTCTTCCTGTTACACCAAGCTTGTTAAATTCATCAGAGAGTCTGTCAAAGGTTTTCTCAATAACAATATCATATAAAGGTTTACCATCATATTTAACGTTAATACATTTTGCCATTTATATTTCCTCTTTCAAATAATATATTTATTATACAAACTGCCACCCTTGGCAGTAAACCAGGAGTGGCAGCAATATTTACAATTTAAAACTTAGTATCATTATTCTTAAATGAAGTTAAATCAATGCCACCTGCGACGATTTCAGGTATATCGCCTGAAATATCTACATTAGGAGGTGTCACAAGAAATATGTAATTAGTAATTTTCTGTAAGTTACCTCTGATAGCATAACATGAACCAGCTGAATAATCTATGACTCTCTGCGCAACATCCACATGTATACCCTCAAGATTAAGCACAACAGCCTTGCCAGAAAGTAAAGTATCTGTTATTTCACTGGCATCTTCCATTGATTCTGGTCTTATTACAACAACCTCAAGTCCTCTTGATGTCTGCTTCATAGGAACGACCTTTCCCTTTGATGCGAACTTTGGTCGGTCATTTACTGTATTAGATGCTATATCTTCATCATCTGATTTCTTAGAACCTGAAAATAACTTCTTTCTGGAAGACGACTTTTCATCTTCGTCATCATCATAATCATCGTAATCGTAATCATCATCGAAATCATCATCCTGAACCTTAAAAAGATTAAGGAATCCATCAACAAAACTCATATTCTCTCTCCCTATATATAATTATTCTTTGTAATATACCGTTAATCTGTTCTATAAGCATTCTGACTTTGCTTTATATGTTAGAATAATCCCTTGCACCAAATATAGCTGTACCCACTCTTATGTGTGTAGCACCTTCTTCTATCGCAACCATATAGTCATTAGTCATACCCATAGAAAGTACATCCATATTGATATTATCAATGTTTTTAGCATTAATGTCAACACATAATTGCTTTAATTGTCTGAAATACACACGATTATCTTCAGGATTGGCAACATATGGAGCACTTGTCATTAAACCACGTACACGTATACCTTTATAATCTGATATTTCCCTTATAAAATCTTCTACTTCATCTGGTTTAAAGCCAAATTTATTCTCTTCACCAGCTACATTTACCTCTACAAGAATATCAGAAACAAGTTTTTTCTTTATAGCTTCATTACTGATAGCCTCTGCTAGACGCACTGAATCAACAGAATGTATCATATCAGCCCTGCCAACAACATACTTAACTTTATTTCTTTGAAGATGACCTATCATATGCCATACTATATCCTTAGGAAGAGAGTCTGCTTTATCAACCATTTCCTGCACGTAGTTCTCACCAAACTGTCTTATATTGCAATCATATATTTCCATAAGCATTTCTTTGGGCTTTGTTTTACTTACTGCAATAAGACATACTTCCTTTGGGCTTCGTCCACATTTTTCACAAGCTTTTACAATATTATTCTGAACTGTAACAAGATTATCTTTAAGCATAATAATTCTCCATTCTTGCGTGTGAAAAATCTTATTTTTCACACTATATCTCCTTGTTTTTTATGACATTTATTTAGTATATCATTTCATTAGGCTTGTATTTATCAGCCTCTAATAATATTCTGTCATATACTGTTATTCCATGAGTGATTTTTTGTTTTACAATATAATATTCGTTATTCTGGTCTAGAATTTCTACAGGACAGAATATCGTGTAACCCGTATTAACACAGTATACACCCTTTAACTTTGCAACAGGTCCTATAACAAATCTTGATGACGAATCAGGCATCACAATAACCTGTCCTGATTCAAAGCTTTCCTTATTGACATATACATATTCATCAGTAGTTTTATATATATCAGCCTCTGCAAAGGAAGGAACAATATTTCCGTTTTCATCATATTTTTCAACTATGAATCCGTAATTATTGCTATTTCCTCCTTTGGTCATATATGACTTTGGTATCTCATAAAAATCATTTTCTGTAACAGATGAAACTGGTATTTTCATACCACTTTTACCAGTTGTCACAAGCTCTATATCAAGAAATCTTTCAGATGCGTATCTTATCATATAGCTATCAAGAGATAATCTGCCATAAATGCCATCACCTTTTTCTATAATTGAAAATCCACATGTAAACGTCATATTATCTTTTTTAACTTTAATATCTATAGTTTTCTTTGACTGAAGACCATATTTACTGATATCATCCTGGTTAAGCTTTATCATAAGATACCAGTTTTCACTTGTAACCATTTTATACGCAGGATTGCCTGTCACCATTATAGATTCTGCTTTAAGATTGCTTTTATTATAATTGTCTTTATTGAAATCCGAAGATGTTATAGTTTCAGGTTCTTTGCTCTCATATCCATCTACAGAATACACAACAATACCATTAGTCTCTGCTGGTATTGTTCTGAATAAATCCCTGCTTCCTGTACTTTCTATAATAGAATCAATATTGTTCATTATATTTTCGTTAATAGACTGCAGCACTGCAGCATTCAGATCTGACTTCAAATCATATATATACGAGAAATCACTTCCATCATAATCATTTTTATAATTATTAAGAGTCGATTTAATATCCGCCAGATTCTGCTTTGATAGGGAATTCTCGCCAACTTTATTATAGCCTGCCAATATATCTGACACTCTTCCTGTTTCATCTACCGAATATACTGTGTCCCCCTTTTTCACTCTGGTGTTTTCTCTCTGATAATAATTAATATTTCCTGAATAAGGAGAATAATAAACGCTCTCACTTCGTAAAGCAATAGCTGTATATACAGCATTATTAGTAAGAGAACCTGTATTGACCTCATATGTCTGAACCTTGGATTTAGATATATACAGTACAACGAAGCATATTATATATATAAGTACAAGTGCAAATATAAAAGCAACTGCACGTGGTCTTCTTTTATATCTAACTACCTTACTACCTGACATTTATGAACCTTTCCTCCTATATACAATAAGCTGTCACACTAATACACATACAGGGTTGCTTAATGCGACAGCTTCATATTATTATTGATATATTTCTCTCCATTCCATATCGCCACGCTCTAATGATTTGATCAGAAGCTCAGCCGTTGCAAGATTAGTTGCTAACGGTATATTATACATATCACATAACATACATATATTATTAGAATCAGGCTCATGAAGGCTAGGTGTTTCAACATCTCTTAAAAAGATTACAAGATCCAGCTGATTATGCTCAATCTGGGCACATAACTGCTGGTCTCCACCAAGATGACCTGCAAGGAACTTGTGAATCGATAGATTGGTGACCTCTTCGATAAGCCTTCCCGTAGTACCAGTAGCAAACAGCTGATTCTTGTTTAATATTCCTTTGTATGCAATGCAGAAATTCTGCATCAATTTCTTTTTTGAATTATGTGCAATTAAACCTATGTTCATAAGAACCCCCTATCTTATTAGTAATAGCAAGCCATAACGAATACTCCTGCTTATATTATCCTCTGAAATCTTCAGCAAATATATCATCATCCCTGTCAACATTTCTTTGCAGATTAACATTAAGTACAATTCCCATGGCTGCAAAAAGATTAACCAAAGATGTAACTCCACAGCTAAAAAACGGCAATGGAAGTCCGGTATTAGGTAAAAGCTTTGTAACAACGCCTATATTAATAAATGTCTGAAAAGCTATATAGGCTGCTACACCACAGCACAACAGCCGCCCTTCCTGATCTTTGGCTCTTACTGCTGTAATTATACACTCTATTACGATTGTAAACAACAATAAAATAGTAATTACGCTTCCTGTAAATCCTAATTCTTCACCTATGACCGCAAATATAAAGTCATTCTGTGCCTCAGCTATATACCCAGCGTTCTTAAGCGATGATGGATCATCATTATTAAGTCCTTTTCCTGACAATTGTCCTGAACCAATAGCCTGTACAGCATAATTCTGCTGATATACACCTGCACTTATATTACCATCCGTTGAATCACTGCCATATATGAAATCAACGATTCTGTTTCTTTGATATTTCTCCATGAATATAGGATCAGGAGTTGCAATAATATATACAAGAAATGCAGCTACCAGCGGTACGACAATAAGCAACGCACCTCCAATTATCTTATAGCTTAATCCGGCACAGAATATAACTGTAAGGATGATAAGCACAACCATGACTGTAGTTGAAAGATCTGGTTCCTTAACTATTAACAATATAGGAACAAGAAGTACTAACGCGAGAATAGTAAGAAACTTCCATGTGTTAAGCCTGTCCTTATACATAGTTATGACTTTCGCAAGAAAAATGGCAACAATCAGCTTCATAAACTCAGAGGGCTGTATTTGAAAAGATCCCACTCCAAGCCACCTTTTAGCACCATGGCTTTCTTTTCCCGCTATAAGTACAAGAATAAGCAATATATTACCAAGTATATACCACAACCAATAATATTTTGTTATAAACTTATAATCAACAAATGATATAAATATCATCATCAGAAATGCAGCGGCCATGCCCACTCCCTGCTTTAACGTATACTCTGAATTGGCACTGTTTACAACTGTCAACGCATAAGCACATGTAACTGCTATAAGAATTATCAATCTGTAATTGTATGACCGCATTTTATACTTTTTAAACATAAAATCTCCACCACCAATATAATCCGTTTCCGGTTACTGTGTGATTATTTTTCACTGTTTCTCATATCCTTAATAGGAATATTAGCATATATTGCAGGTACAGAACCATTATCACCTTCTGTTGATGTAATCTGGATATCAAGTTCTTCTGCATCTATAACCATGTATTTTGAAATGACCTTAATAATGTCATTCTTTATCATTTCCATAACCTCTGGTGAACAATTCGCCCTATCGGAAACAAGTAATAACTTAAGTCTATCCTTTGCTACATCCCCAGAGCCTTTCTTCTTAAACAAATCAAGTAAACTCATATCTTCTTCCATTCTGCCTTATATGGCTTTTATAATAACTATTAATTTTTCTTGTCACCCTTAAATAGTGCCGATAACTTTTTGAAGAATCCACCTTTTCCATTAAGATCAAGGAATGGAACTTCTTCTCCAAGTATTCTTTTACATATATTCATATAAGCCTGTCCAGCCATGCTGCTGTCACCAACTAGTGGCTGTCCTTTATTAGTTGCTACAACTATATTCTCATCATCTGGAACAGCACCTATAACGTTAAGCTGAAGTATATCATTAACATCAGAAATAGACATCATTTCCCCTCTGTTAACCATGTCCATTCGGATTCTGTTAACAATAAGATCCTCATGATCCTTAAGACCATTTGCATCAAGAAGTCCAACTATTCTGTCTGCATCACGTATAGCAGAAACCTCTGGTGTAGTTACAACAAGTGCTCTGTCTGCAGCTACTATTGCATTCTGGAATCCCTGTTCAATACCAGCTGGGCAATCAAGAATTATGTAATCAAATCCTTCAGGATCTGCCTTAATCTCTTCTACGACCTTTATCATCTGTTCTGGAGAAATTGCAGATTTATCTCTTGTCTGTGCTGTTGGTAAAAGATACAAAGAAGGACATCTCTTATCTGTGATCATTGCCTGCTTTAAACGGCAGTTGCCCTCAACAACATCTACAAGATTATATACAATTCTATTTTCAAGACCAAGTACTACATCAAGATTTCTTAAGCCAGTATCAGTATCGATCATAACTACCTTTTTACCAAGTTTAGCAAGACCTGTACCTATATTGGCAGTGGTTGTAGTCTTACCAACTCCGCCTTTTCCTGACGTAACAACAATAACTTCACTCATTTTATTTCCTCCAAATATCAATATACTAAGTAAATAAATACACAATAGAATAATTATGCTTAATTTTGTGCATTAAATCAAGCCCTTTTTTATAAATATCGTCTTTTTGTGAATGTTTAAAAAATCTTCCAGCTTTAATATTAAGAATTAAAGATGTATATCTTCCAATACATTCTGTTCAAAATCTTCAACATATATATTGCCTTCATATACATAGGCTATTTTAGGCTGGACTGGCTGCTTTGTCTTTACCTTAAGCTTCTTTCTTACCGGACTGCTGTCAGAACATCTTGCGATAATATCTGCTATCTTTATCTGCATAGGTTCCATATCCAACGCCACAACAAATGCATTTTCGTTGCCATTAGCACCAGCAAATATATTTCCCTTTAAGCTGCCAAGAACAATCACATTTCCACACGCAACAACCTTTCCACCAGGATTTACATCTCCGAGAATAACCACGCTGCTCTCTGTTTCCAATACCTGTCCGGATCTTAAGGTTCCTTTATAGAACTGACACAAAGGCTGTGCTGGTACTTCTATTTCTTTCCCCATAATTTCTGCTGTAACATCATGCTTATTTTTGTTATTCATTGCATCTGCAACTGCTCTTTGGTATATCAGATCTCTTTCCTCATCATGGTCAATAAGACATACAATATTAATATCTGTAACCTCAGATATTATATCCATGATCTCTTTTTCCTGCGTATCTGATAATTCTCGTCCTTCAAGTGATAATGCAAGAGCAGCATTGTTAAAAAACTTAGCTGATGCTGTGAATTTATCTCTTATCATATCTTTAAGTTCATCAAAGCTCACAGAAGCATCCATTTTTACTGCAATTCCATTCTTATTTCCTTTTATTACTACTGAATTATCCAATTATTTCACCTCTTATTTTATTAAATAATGATTGCGTAGCAATGCAGCAATCTGGCACATCAGTCAGGAGGCAAATACTTTTTCTCCTGACATCTTTAAATTACTCTAAGCCATAATATATCTTATATATATCAGCTGTCAAATCAATAGATGTACCTGATGAGTATCCATGCTGTATACATACAGAAACACATATTTCCGGATTATCATATGGTGAATACGTAACCAGTAAAGAATGATCTGGTTCTTTTGTATTTTCCTGTGCAGTACCTGATTTAGCAGCAATTTTCATGCCAAGCTTTGATATGCCTGTATATGAATTACCAGCAAGTGTCATACCCTCATGTACTGTATCCCATATATTACTGCTTAATTCCACCTGGTGATCAACCTCGGCTTCATTTTTTCTTATAAGATTGCCATCTGAATCAGTTATTTTATCTATAAGTGTAAGATTATAACACTTTCCAGATGAAGCTATCGTTGTAACATATCTAGCAAGATTAAGAGTACTATACTTATGATTACCCTGTCCTATAGCCGAAGCAATCGAGTTCGTATTGGAAGCCTGTGGTGAATTTTCCTCTATTTCAACTCCTGCCTTGGTTGATAATCCAAGAAGATCTGAATACTTCTGAAGTGTGCTTGTTCCATAAGTACTGTTATAAGTTCCATCCTTTCTACATGCCAGATTATAACCAACATTATAGAAATATACGTTACATGAATCTCTTATAGCCGTTGCCGCAACTTCTCCACCATGTCCTGATAATCTCCAGCACTTAGGTGCAGGGGTTACCTTATCAAATGAACCCGAACAATAAAATGTTGTACCAGACGATATAGTTCCTGTATCCATACCTGCTATTGTAGTACATGGCTTATATGTTGAACCAGGTGCTGTAAATGACTGAGTTGCCCTGTTTATCATAGGCGCAGCTTTATCATTGATCAGGCTGTTGAAATATTTGGCATCAACTGTTCCTGAGAGCTTGTTATTATCATAGCTTGGATAAGAAACCATAGCTAATATATCACCATTTTGTGGATTAGTAATAACTGTTGATGCTGAACATGGCTGCAGTGCAAGCTGTGCAGGAGTTATTATTTTATTAGTTATGGCATATACCATAAACTCATAAGCGCCAAGTCCTCCTGAGGCAAGCGATGCATATCTTGAATTCTCATCATTCATATCAAGAACACCCTGTTCATACAGCAGCATACATATCTGTCTTCCAGATATATTTCCAGCATTAACCATATACTTATACATCTTTTTATAAAACGATGTGTCTTCCCTTAGATAACTATCTATATAATCAATAAGCGCATCATATGACTCCTGAAGACTTGTATACTGTTCAGATGAAAATATATTAAGATTAATCCAGTTTTTTGATATGCCATGTGTAAGCAGTTCCTTAAGGCTTGTTCCGTTGCCTTCTGTCCAGTCCTTATATACATTATCATCTGTATCTACATTAGCAGTATTAAATACTCCTCTGTCTTTCAGACTCGTATATACATACCATATATACAGCTGCTGTTCCTCATCAAGCTTTCCGTATGGTGTATCTCCCACAGACAGTTCATTTCTTAGCCATTCCATTGTACTATCCTGTTTAGATAAGAATGCTGAATATATCTGTCTTTCAGTATCAGTACTCTGGGATGCAATATGCTTTATTGACACTATATTGTTATCTATAAGGGCAAAATATACTTCTTTTGCAAGTATATATACTGTATTTACACTTCCGTTAGAATTATATGAATATTTTGTATCCCCATTACGCATATATGTTAATAATATCTGTATAATTTTATCCTCAAGGGCATTGTATATTTTTTTCTGAAGATTAATATCAATCGTCAGATATACATCATTACCCGCTGATGAATCCTGTTCATCAAGCACCTCTGTTATTCGTCCTACAGTATCAACGTAAACCTTTCTGGTACCCTTTGTTCCTGCAAGCTCTGATTCCATGCTCTTTTCTATACCACTTTTTCCGACAATATCATTGCTGTCATAGGAATCATCCAATGTTTCCAGCTCACTTGACGACACCGTACCAGTATATCCTAATATCTGGGAAACATACATGCTGTCTACGTATCTTCTTATATACTGCTCATCTACCGTAACACCTGTAAGCTCATCTGAATTTTCAAGGATTGCAGCTACAGTCTCATCTGAAACCTCATTAGCAATTGTAAATGATATATATCTGTTATATGAATTAGCAGACATATATCTTCTTAAGTTAACTATCATAAGTGCATGTTCTACACTAAAACCATCAGCTACCGGATTCATTCCCTGCTCTTTTAACAGCTTTATAGTAGCTGCCATAGCTCCGCCATCATTTATATAATCATCACCTGCTACAGCTACGCCATATCTGTCACATAATTGTTTAAACAGCTCACCTGCTGATACATTTCTCTGTTCATCTGAAAGCTCACTTATAGAACGCTTACCATATATATCTCTTAAGAATCTAAGCAGTTCATTATCCTTTATGTTATATTCATACATTCCATTAGAATAAACAATAGGAAAATCATTCGAATAGCTGTCACCTTTTTCTTCAATAATTGTAAGAGTTTTATCTATTGAAGTATTAAGCAGTCTGTTTTTGGTATCATTATCCTCATACTTTCCACTATCGCTTATCCTTACTGCATATGCAAGATCATTATACGCCAGTAAAACTCCATTCTTATCGAATATTCTTCCTCTCGTGGCAGCAACACTCATGTCCTTTTGTATTGAACTTGATAAATCTTTTACATAAGACTCTCCATTAATAATCTGAAGTGAAAATAATCTGTTAACAAGTACGCCGACAAGTACTATAAACACCATTATCAACGGAAAAATTCTGGATTTGAAGAGACTTAGAATATAATCAAATATTTCCTTCATCTAAATTACCTTTTTTCCTTTTCTTCCACTTAACATCAAGCAATGTATCAAGTTTCATCAACGGATAATAAATAACCAGTGCAATTATAAGGGTATAAACCATCTCCGGAATGATAAACTTTGTTATGAAATAATCTGCATTTAACCTGTTATGTAAAAGGAACTTACCTATGTATGATAAAAATTCATAGATAAAATCTGAAAGCATAACCATTGCTAAGGGAATAAGGACCTCAACTTTCTCATATTCTTTATAAAACATTCCTGAATAATATCCTACGTACACAAAAACCAATACTGAAAAACCAAATAATCCAGAAAAGAATAAATCATACATGATGCCCGCAAAAAAACCAACAAACATCCCCTCATTCTTTCCTTTAAAGAAACCAAACAGCACTGGAAGGATAATCAAAAGATTAGGAACTATGCCGCCTATGGCAATAGTCCTTCCAAAGGTTCCCTGTATAAGGTAAACCAGTAAAATTATAACCAACTCTGTTACTTTTCTTTTCATGGTTCTCCTGCCTTTAATTATTGTTTTTTCATTTCAGTTATAATAAGTACTTCCTGAAGATTATTGAAATCTACCGCTGGAACAAGATATCCTGACTGTGTAAGATTGTTAGAATCAGGTGTTACATCTTTAGCATAACCTATAAGTATCCCCTGAAGATATTTATCACTTATATTGGATGTAACTACCTTATCCCCATCTCTGACTGTTATATCACTTTTAAAATGTGTAAGCTTAACAAATCCACTGTCCGACTGTTCTATATCGCCTTCAACAATACAAGTTTCATTAGTATCTATAAGCATTCCACTCACCGAATTATTATCCTCGATTATTGTCTTAATAATCGAATAATTCTTTCCAACTTCTGTAACAATCCCAACAAGACCACCGCCGGCAATAACATTCATATCTTTTTGAATGCCATCATCACTGCCTTTATCTACCTTAAATGCTTTAGACCAGTTATCAGCTGTTACTTCTATTATTCTTGCTCCCACCTTTGTATATCCTGTATACTTCTCATCGAGCTGATACAACTCCCTGAGTCTTGAAAGTTCATAAGTATCCTGTCTTAACTGATTGTTTTCTTCTGTAAGATCATCAACCTTGCTCTTTAGTTCCTTATTCTCATCAAGAACAACTGATATTTCCTGAAGAGTCGTATACTTATCGTATGTCCAGAGTCCAAGATTATTCATTCCTTTCTGAAGAGGAACCACTACCATTGATATAGCACTTCTTAAAGGTGCAACAAGCCTGTCTGTAAAAAAACTTGTCGATATAAATATAAGACAAACGGCAGTTAAAACAATTAAAATATACTTGGATGTCATGAATGAAGATACTTTCTTTTTCATTTTACTCTTCCTTAATCATAATTTCTATCTTTTGGAGTATAAGCAATCTTTGCAAACTGTGGATTAGTTACAACTCCAATAAGACCTCTTACAACACTCTCAGAAGGCTGATCAACTATATTAACATTAAGATTAGTCTCCTGTCTTATAAACTTTTCAAGATTATTAATCTGTGATGTACCACCTGACACATATACACCATCCTTTATAATATCAGCTGCAAGTTCTGGTGGAGTCCTCTCTAGTATAACCTTTATTGCATCCATAATAGAATGAAGGGCATCAACTATTGCATTATATATAACATCAGAAGAAACATCAACACTTACAGGAAGTCCGGATAATACATTACGTCCAAAGCCTGGTGCAAATGTTTCATCAACCTTTACTGCACTTCCAAGCTCTTTTTTTAATCCCTCGGCAGTCTTGCTGCCAATAACAAGATTATATACCTTTCTTACATTACTGATAATGCAATCATCTAACTTGTTACCACCAATTTTTATTGACTTACTTATAACAATTCCGCCAAGTGATAAAACAGATATTTCTGTTGTTTCAGCACCGATGTTTACCATCATAACACCTCTTGACTTAGTAACATCAAGCCCTGCACCGATAGCATCTGCCACAGGTTTATCTACTATATATATATTCTTGGCTTTCACCTTTGAATCTGCCACAAGTTCATAAAATGCTCTTTTTTCAACCTCTGTAACATCTGTTGGAACAGCTATATAGAAATCATTATTGCCTGTATTTTTCTTATCATCGTTAACTTTGTTAAAAAAATTCAGTAATAAAGTCTGCATATTCTCTATATCTGCTATCACACCGAACTTTACAGGGAAAGAAACCTCTATATTCTCTGGTGCCTTTTCATACATTTCATATGCTTCATCGCCAAAAGCAAGAAGATCTTTTTTGTTAGCAATTGCTATTATATTTTTTTCATTAAGGATTGCATCCTTATCCTTGCAGCACATTTTAAAATTACTTGTGCCAATATCAATACCATATACGTTAGACATAATTTTCTTCCTTTCATGTATGTGAATAGCTGCTGCATAATTGTAATCCTATCCTATACAGCCATATTCTTTTAAACTTGTGTAATTATTATCTCCAATAATTATATGATCTATAAGATGAATTCCCAGAATCTCACCAGCCTTACTTATCTTGTCTGTAACTTCAATATCCTGTCTGCTTGGATTGGAATCACCACTTGGATGATTATGCACAAGTACTATGCTTACCGCTTTGTTTCTGCATGCCTCGTAAAACACCTCCGATGGTGATACAAGGGAACTGTTGACTGTGCCAATTGAAAGGACAATATCACTGATTAATCCCAGCCTGCTGTCAAGCATAATAAGTATCAGTCTTTCTTTTGTCAGATACCTCATATCCTCCATATAATACCCTGCTATGGTATCAGGCGATGAGAACTTAAGCCTCATAGCAGCCTGCCTTTTGGCAATACGCCTTGATAGTTCACATATGCACTTTAGCTGTGCTGCTTTAGCCATACCTATGCCTTTTATATCCATAAGCTCCTGTACTGACATATCTATAATGCCAGGCAATCCTTTACTACCAGCACTGTTAAGTATATCCTCTGCGAGATTCTTTGCTGTTTTGCCTGCTGTACCTGTCTTTATAATAGCTGCAACAAGCTCGGTATCTGTAAGACTGCCTGCACCAAACTCCATACACTTTTCATAAGGCATAAGATCCTTTATTTCATCTTTTTCACATATTAAATTATCACTCATAAAATATCGATAAGCCTTATCTTATATAACTTTATAAGCTATAATAGCCAGTATAACGCCAATAATACTTGCTATTGTTATCCTAAGCTGGATAGAAAAAGTAAGTACCATAAATCCCAGATTAAGAATAACCGGACTTTCTAATGCTCCTACTCCAAATGTCTGTCCATATCCTAACCAGCTAAGAGCAGGTATCCCTGCTGTAACCTCTGCTATCAGACCACCAAGCACGATACCTATAAGAATAAATAATATAAGAAACCATCCATTCTTATACTTGGAAATATTACTCATGCTACTCCATTCCCGCACGTATCAGTAACACGTACGCAATTATTTTATCAGTATTTCTATCGGAATACAACCACTTAGGCATAATAAAATATTCCAAAATAACCTAAAATAGTATATCACAATTAATTAATCTTAAGAAGTCCCTTTTCATACATTTTCTGCATACTCATCATAATACCGAATTTCGCATGGTACCATGTAAGTCCGCCCTGGAAATAAACAGCATATGGTTCCTTTACTGGACCATCTGCACTAAGCTCAATAGATGAACCCTGTACGAATGCACCTGCTGCCATAATAACATCAGAATCATATCCAGGCATAGCCCATGGTTCAGGCGTTACAAAGCTGTCAACCGGTGCTGCTGCCTGTATGCCTTTGCAGAAAGCTACAAGCCCCTCTTTAGTCCCAAGTTCTACAGCCTGTATAATATCATATCTTTCTTCTTTGGCATCAGGTATACATCTAAATCCAGCCTTTTCATATACATTAGCTGCGAATATAGCCCCCTTTAATGCTCCAGCAACAACAGTAGGTGCAAGGAACAGACCCTGATAGAAATCTTTATTTACATTTATTGTTGCACCAACCTCTTTGCCAAGACCTGGAGATGAAAGTCTGTATGCTGCCTGTTCTATGCAGTCCTTTCGTCCTGCAATATATCCTCCACAAGGTGCAAGTCCACCGCCTGGATTCTTAATAAGTGAACCAACTACCATATCAGCCCCGACCTCTGATGGTTCTATCTTTTCAACAAACTCACCATAGCAGTTATCAACCATACATATGACTTCCGGTTTAATGTCTTTAATAAACTTAATAAGTTCTCCAATTCTTTCAACTGAAAGTGTCGGTCTTTGGGCATATCCTTTTGAACGCTGTATAGTTACAAGCTTTGTCTTTTCATTGATAGCTTTTCTTATACCTTCATAATCAAAACTTCCATCAGGCAGAAGGTCAACCTGCCTATAACTTATATTATATTCAGCAAGACTTCCTTTAGATGGTCTTATTCCTATAATCTCATCCATAGTATCATATGGCTTGCCAACTGGCGATAAAAGCTCATCACCAGGTCGAAGATTAGATGATATCGCCACATTAAGTGCATGAGTACCGCATATTATCTGAGGTCTTACAAGTGCATCCTCTGTTTTAAATATATCAGCATATATTCTCTCAAGAGTATCCCTTCCTTCATCGTTATAACCATATCCACTAGTTCCATACAGATGCATCTCTGCAACCTTATTCTTCTGCATTGCGCTAAGCACCTTCAGCTGGTTATACTCTGCTATTTCATCTATTCTATCAAATCTTTCCTTAAGTTCTTTAATAACATTCTGACCATAATTATACACATCCTCACTTATGCCAAGATGTTCACAGTACATATTTTTCATATTTTTCCTCTTTCTTTTGCTTTCAGCATAAATTCTTTAACATACTTTATACTTATTCTGTCTATTGTGCAACTATATTCTTATCCATCAGTATCTGAAGCATATATGATAACAGTTTTTCCTTATCATGGCCAAACTCGTCAAGATTAATCCATTCAATGTCTTTTTCCCTTTTAAACCATGTTATCTGTCTTTTTGAAAAATGTCTGGTATTGTTTTTAATATTTTCCTTCAGTTGTTCAAGAGTACATAAGCCATCAAGATAATCAAGTACTTCCTTATATCCTATTGCCTGCATTGATGTGGCATCTCTATCTATACCACTCTCTTTCAGTCTCTTAACCTCATCAACAAGTCCTTCATCAAACATCTGATCAACCCTCAGGTTAATTCTGTCATACAGCAGCTTTCTATCATCATTCAAAACAAAATATACATAGTTATAAGGTGATTCTTTTTTCTGCTGTTCCTCATTATGCTCAGATATTTTCTTACCTGTCTGTTTATAATATTCGATAGCTCTTGCAACTCTCTTAACATTATTGTAATGGATTACATCTGCTGACTTTTCATCTATCTTTCTTAACATATCGTGAAGATACTCTGCGCCTTCACGTCTTGCTATATCATACAGTTCTTCCCTATATGAAGTATCTTTATCTTCATTTTCAAACTGTATATCATAAAGAACTGACTGAATGTAAAAGCCAGTACCACCAACTATAAGCGGTATATGCCCATTAGCTCTTATTTTATCAATCGCCTCGCATGCCATCTTTTTAAATATAGTTATATTAAATTCCTCATCAGGATTCATAACATCTATAAGATAATGCTTCACTCCATGCATTTCTTCCTGTTTTATCTTGGCAGTTCCTATATCCATACCCTTATACACCTGCATAGAATCTGCACTTATAATTTCTGCTCCAATCTGTTTTGCAAGTCTTATAGACAAAGAAGTTTTTCCAACCGCTGTTGGACCTGTTAATATAACTAAAGGCTGTTTTTCCATGTTAATAACCACACCTTTCTACAATCTGTCTTTTACCTGTCTTACACAATTCTCTTAAATTTTCTTTCTATATCATACTTGCTCATGACTATAAGAGTTGGTCTTCCATGTGGACAATTATATGGATTATCCGCTTTCATAAGCTCATCCATAAGTTCCTCTGCTTCCTTATAAGATATTTTATTATTACCTTTTATTGCAGCTTTGCACGACATAGATGCGACCTTTTCAGTAAGGATATCCATATCAGTCATTCTTCCTTCACTCATAAGTCCATCAAGAAGATCCATAAGCATCTGTCTGTAATCAAGCTTTGGAAATCCCGCCGGAATTCCTGTAACCTTATACTCACTACCGCCAAACTCTTCTATTTCATAACCCATTTTAGTAAACACCTGCATATTCTGTTTAAGTACTTCTTCCTCATTCATATTAAGTGTAAGAATAACAGGTGGCATAATCATCTGTGTATCAATATGCTTTTCCCTGATTTTTTTCATCATTCTCTCATAAAGAACCTTCTCATGTGCAGCATGCTGATCCATCATATAAAATCTGTCCTCAAACTCTATCAGCCAGTAAGTATCAAACAGCTGGCCTATTATTCTGTAATTATCCTTATTATCCTCATCAAGAAGCTTATCCTTAAACATCGAGAGCTGTTCAGGTTTTACTTTAACTTCTGCCTGATATTTTTGTTCATCATCCTTTACCATAGCCTCTGATCTTCTTGTTTCAAATGGTTCTGGGAGTCTGGTTTTTGTTTCATCCGGCATAGCTTTTTGTAATTCTATCGTTCTTGTTGATTCCAGCTTTAGTTCTGACTTTGATTCCGATTCTGGTTCTATCTTTACTTCTGACTTTAATTCCGGCTTTGATTCTACCTTTACTTCTGACTTTAATTCCGGCTTTGGTTCTGACTTTGGTTCTTGTTTTAATTGTACCGTTTTTTTAGTTTCTTCTGTTCTGTTAATTCCAAATGCTGCCTTTGTTTCTTTTATTTCCAGCTCTTTTTCCTTATTTAGCTTCTGCATTATCTGTCCATCAGCTTCAACCTCAGCAACAAGCTCCTTTCCCTTTAACGTGGAAAGAATTGTATCATACACAAAATTATATACATATTCATTATTAGAAAATCTAAGCTCCATCTTAGTAGGATGTACATTAACATCTATGATTTCCGGGTTAATCGTAAAATGCAGAACTGTAAACGGATAATTATGTGGCATTATAAAACCTTTATATCCAGCCTCAATCGCTCTGTTTATTATACTGCTCTTTATATATCTGCCATTTATATAATAGTTCTCATATACCCTGTTACCACGATTCACAAATGGTTTTCCTATATAACCCTCTATCCTGATATTCTCAGCAGCACTATTTACTTCATAAAGATTCGCAGTAATATCTCTTCCATAAACATTATATATAATATCCTTAAGCTTCATATTTCCAGATGTATGAAGCTTATTCTGGTTATTATTAATAAATCTGAATGATATATCAGGACGTGATAAAGACAGATACTGCATCAGGGAATTAATATAACCAGCTTCTGTTGCTGCTGACTTTAAAAACTTTCTCCTTACAGGTGTATTAAAGAAAAGATTTCTAACAATAAATGTAGTACCATCAGGTGCACCTATATCTTCAACTGATATTTTCTTTCCACCATCAGACAGATATCTTGTACCTGTAAGACTCTTTTGTGTCTTTGTTATCAGTTCTATCTGTGAAACTGCAGCTATACTTGCAAGTGCTTCACCTCGGAATCCCAGAGATGAAACTGTTATCAGATCCTCTATTGACTTTATCTTGCTTGTCGCATGTCTTTTAAATGCTATATCTATCTCATCTTTATTGATTCCAGAACCATTATCTGTAACTCTTATAAATGAGATTCCACCTTCCTTTATTTCAACAGTAACTGCATTAGCCCCTGCATCTATAGCATTTTCAACCAATTCTTTAACAACAGATGAAGGTCTTTCTATAACTTCTCCTGCAGCAATTTTATTAATTGTATTCTGATCAAGCAGCTGAATTCCCAACGTCAGTCTCCTTTCCTTATTCACACATATAGCATTTATCAATCAAAAGCAGAATAATCATCCATTTTAATCAGATATATTTTCTTAATTTACCAGCGGTTTTTAACCTTCCCCTGCAGCTTATATAACGTATTAAGCGCATCTATTGGTGTCATATTACTTATATCAAGTTCTTTAATATCCGATATAATGTCATCATCTTTAACCGTATCAAACAATGACATCTGTTTATCCTCTAAATCATTAATCTTTTTATACTGATTATTCATTTTTTCAAGTTTCTTTGAATATTGGGCTATATCCCTTGCCTTCTGTGATATATCTGCATCACTTAACTCATCAACAAGCTCTTTAGCCCTGTTAAGTACCGTTTCCGGAACTCCTGCGAGCTTAGCCACTTGTATACCATAGCTTTTATCTGCTCCACCCTTTATAATCTTACGAAGGAATACTATATCATCACCACATTCTTTAACCGCTATGCAATAATTATTAACTCCGTCAAGCGTTCCTTCAAGCTCTGTAAGTTCATGATAATGTGTCGCAAAAAGTGTCTTTGCCCCAAGAATTTTTGTATTGGCTATATATTCAACAACAGCCCATGCTATACTTAATCCATCAAATGTACTTGTACCTCTTCCTATTTCATCAAGTATTATAAGACTTTTTGAAGTAGCATTTCTTAATATATTGGCAACCTCTGTCATCTCAACCATAAAAGTTGATTGTCCTGAAGCCAGATCATCTGATGCTCCTACCCTTGTAAATATTCTGTCAACTATACATATACTGGCAGAATCCGCTGGAACAAAACTACCTGTCTGTGCCATAAGCACAATAAGTGCAGTCTGTCTCATATATGTAGACTTACCAGCCATATTAGGTCCGGTTATTATAGTAACTCTGTTTGATGAATTATCAAGATATGTGTCATTAGATATAAACATATCATTGGTTATCATCTTCTCAACTACCGGGTGCCGGCCATTTTTAATATCTATTATTCCTTTATCGTTGATTTTTGGTTTTACATAGTTATTCTGCGTTGCAACAACTGATAAAGAAACAAGTGCATCAACCATCGCAACAGCTTTGGCAGTATTCTGTATTCTGACTACTTCCTTTGCAATCTTTTCCCTGACATCGCAAAATAAATCATATTCAAGCGAATACAATTTATCCTCTGCACCAAGTATAACATCCTCAAGATGTTTTAATTCATCTGTCGTATAACGCTCTGCATTGGTAAGTGTCTGCTTTCTTACCCATTCAGGAGGTACTTTGTCTTTAAATGAATTCGTAACCTCAAGATAATATCCAAACACCTTATTATACTTGACCTTAAGATTTTTAATACCTGTTCTTTCTTTTTCACGCATTTCAAGCTCTGAAAGCCACTCCTTGCCTTTTATTTTGGCATTGCGAAGCTCATCTGCCTCTTGTGAGTAACCTTCCTTAATCATACCTCCATCACGTAATGATATAGGTGGTTCATCTACTATCGCTGAAAGTACAAGCTTATAAAGATCAGATAAATCATCCATTTTATCAAAACATTCTACAAACATAGAAGTCTTAAAGCCACCAACAATACGTCTAATATGTGGTATCATTTCCAGTGTATTGCGAAATGCAATTAAATCCCTTGGATTTGCTGTTTTACAGCTTATTTTAGTCATAATACGTTCCATATCATAAACAGGATTAAGATACTCTCTTAGTTCTTCCCTGTCTATCATACAATCATTAAGCTCTTCTATTGCATCCTGGCGTTTTATTATCTCGTCTTTGTTTATGAGCGGCTGTTCTATATATGAACGAAGCATACGTGCTCCCATAGCTGTCTTAGTCTTATCCAGCACCCACAAAAGAGAACCCCTCTTTTGTTTTTCACGCATTGTTTCCACAAGTTCAAGATTTCTTCTTGAAGAGCTGTCAATAAGCATATATTTACCAGATGAATATGGCATCAGCGTAGTTATATGAGGCATTGTACTTTTCTGTGTCTCATAAAGATATGTAAGGAGTGCACCAGCTGCTATAATCCCCACCGTATAATCTTTAACACCTAATCCATCAAGCATTTCAATATGAAAATGTTCAAGAAGCTTATTTTTGCATGTTTCTTCATTGAAGTACCAGTTATCAAGTGTTGACATTGCTATACCAAGCTTTGCATTAATCGCTTCAAGATTAATTCCACTCATTGCAAAGTATTCATTCACAATTATTTCTGATGGAGCAAACTTATTTATTTCATCTATCAGTTCACTCCCCCCATCAAGCTCTGTTACAAAAAAATCTCCAGTGGAATAATCAGCTATAGATACGCCAAGGTTATCTCCAAGATACACTATGCTCATCATATAATTATTTCTGGTTTCATCAAGTCCAAGCGTATTGATATTAGTTCCAGGTGTAACAACCTTTATAACTTCTCTTTTAACTATTCCCTTGGTTTTTTTAGGATCTTCCATCTGCTCACATATAGCAACCTTATGACCTGCTGCCACAAGTCTGTTTATATAAGTTTCGGCAGCATGAAAAGGAACGCCGCACATAGGCGCACGTTCCTCCTGTCCACAATCTTTACCAGTTAATGTAAGCTCAAGTTCTTTAGATACGATTATTGCATCTTCAAAAAACATCTCATAGAAATCACCAAGTCTATAAAACAATATACAGTCCTTATACTCGTTTTTTGTTGCAAGATAATGCTGCATCATTGGTGAATACTCAGCCATTTTCATCCTCCAGTCACTAAATATACATTCTTAATCATTCATGGTTCCCATATAATAGAAACCTTTACATTCATCCATATGAACATTAACAACAGTTCCAATAAGAGATTTATCTCCCTTAAAATGCACTAAAATATTATTAGTCATCCTGCCAGTTAAAAAATCACTGTCATGGTCGTCTACATCCTCAACAAGCACATCCATATCATGGCCTTCATATCTTTTAATATGTTCATGGCTTATATCAGAAACAGTCTGTAATAGGCGGTTAAATCTTTCCTTAACAACATCCTCTGCAACTTGTCCTTCCATTCTGGCAGCAGGTGTTCCAGTTCTTTTTGAATAGATAAATGTGTATGCACTATCATATTTTGCTTTTCTTACAACATCAAGAGTATCTTCAAAATCTTCTTCCGTCTCACCTGGAAAGCCTACTATGATATCAGTCGTAATAGATATATCCGGAATAGTTTTTCTTATCTTGTCTACAAGTTCAAGATAATGCTCCTTAGTATATTGTCTGTTCATAAGCTTAAGCAGTCTGCTGCTTCCTGACTGAAGTGGAAGGTGTATGTGATTACACACCTTTGGATTGTCACGTATAACCTCTATAAGCTCATCAGACAAATCCTTAGGATGTGGAGTCATGAATCTTATTCTTTCAAGTCCATCTATCTTAGCTATTTCACCAAGAAGCTCTGCAAATGTAACATTATCATCAAGTGTTTTTCCATATGAGTTAACATTCTGTCCAAGAAGCATAACTTCTTTTACTCCATCTGCAACAAGTCTTTCAATTTCTCTTATTATTTCTTTTGGTTCTCTTGACTTCTCGCGTCCCCTTACATATGGAACAATACAATATGTACAGAAGTTATTACAGCCAAACATTATATTAACGCCCGACTTAAATGGATACTTTCTTGAAGTTGGCAGCTCCTCAACAACCTCTTTAGTTGAATCCCATATATCAATAATCTGTTCCTCTGATGTAAATCTGTTATATAACAGCTCTGCTAACTTAAATATATTAAATGTACCAAATACAACATCCACAAACCTATAAGAAGTCTTTATCTTTTCTACAACCTCAGGTTCCTGCATCATGCATCCGCACATAGCTATAATCATTTCATGATTATTTCTTTTAGCCTTTTTTAGCTGTCCAAGTCTTCCATATACTCTTAAGTTAGCATTTTCCCTTACTGTACATGTATTATATATAACAAAATCAGCATTCTCTTCATTATCAGATTCTTCATATCCAATATCCTTAAGTATACCAAGAAGCTTCTCGGAATCCCTGGCATTCATCTGACACCCGAAGGTTGAAACAACTGCCTTAAGTGGTCTTTTAAGTCTTTCTTCTTTTGCCTTAACTATCTGTCTGCATGCTTTAAGATAGTAATACTGCCTCATAGGTTCATATTCAGGCACTGGAGCTGATAAATCAATACTGTTAATCATATTTTCTATTGTATTATCCATATAATTCTTAATTACCTTTCAATCTGTTTATATTGATATCTGTTTTATCATTCATCTACGCTGTTATGAGTTTCCAGAAATCCATATGCCCTACAGGCCTGCTATAATAATACCCCTGTATGTAGTCTGCACCAAGATTTCTTATTTTCTCAAGTTCTTCTTTTGTTTCTACACCCTCTGCACATATCTTAGTTCCCATTTCATGTGCCATTTTAATAATAAAGCCAACTAGTATACTGTTATTATCGTTGTTATGGATATCTGTCACAAAAGATCTGTCAACCTTTAATATTCCAAACATCCTATCTTTCATATATTCAAAATTAGAGTATCCCGTTCCAAAATCATCGATTGCAAGTAAAAAGCCATTACTTACAAAATCATCAAGCACTCTTTTAACTGCAATATTCGAATCCATCTGAATACTTTCAGTTATTTCCAGGACATAATGGTTATTAGCCGCCTTATGTCTTGATATATTTTCCAGAACATCCTTCTTAACATCACTTTTTATTATCTGCACAAATGAAAGATTTACATGCATGACAAAATCAGGGATTATATCTATACACCTACTGCAGAATTCCGCTGCCGTATCCACAATCCATCTTCCAAGAGGAATTATAAGTGAGCTTTCCTCAAGCAATGGAATAAAATCAACAGGTGACATGAATCCATACTTTTCGCTGTTCCATCTAATCAGTGCTTCTGCACCTATTATTTTACCTGTTGCAACATTAACTATAGGCTGGTAAAACAGTTCAAAGCCTTTATAATTATCATTTACACAGCTTCTTAATTCATCCTGTATCTGAAGCCTTTTAAGATAAGCTGCATATTCTTTTTCATCATAAAACTCAAAACGGTTCTTGCCATTAAGTTTTGCTGAATGCAACGCAAATCTCATTTTCTTTGAAAGTTCTTTAAAAGAATCAGACTGCGAGTCAAAAGTACATGCACCTGCTGATATATTAAAGAACACCGCATAGCCTCTGTCACTTATGGTTTTATCTATATATGTCCTTATCTGCTTATAAAGCTGGCGCGCATTTTCAGCTATATCGCCGCTTACATCAAGCATTAATACTGCATATTCATCACCCTTCATTCTGTAGACCTTAAACGATTGTGCAGAAGCCTCTTTTAACAAAACAGATGAAAGCATTGAAAGCACTTCATCGCCAGCCTGAGAGCCATATTTTTCATTTATTTCTTTAAAATTGTCAATACCTATAAGCATGCCATATCCAGTGTGAGTTTCATTTCTGATGCACGAATTATACTCTTCCTCGAAAACAGATTCTGTATACAAGCCAGTTATATTATCGTATCTGTTTTTCTTTCCTATTTCAGCCACACGGCCTATCATATAATTAATGTTATTTTTACGTACAAGCACACCTCTGCAGCTTATCCATACATAGCCATTTTTTTTTGACCTCCAGCGGTATTCCATGTCATGTTTCTTTATGATACCATTCTGAAGATCACTTATATTGTTAAAAACAGCTTCATAATCATCAGGATATATAACATCCTTTAGTCTCATTCCAGCATTTTCAAACTCAGCACATTCAAGTGCAAATGTATCCGTTACTCTTTTACTGTATATTGCATGATCATTGCTAAGATCATATATATAAATATAATCATCTGTACATTCATCAATAAAAGACAGAAAATTCTTCCAGTCTTCTATATCAGCGTCAATCTGTTCCATACTGCTTCCCCCATTCTGTATAATACAACCATATAATCGTATGAATATTACATAAACGCCCTTTATTTACATTACTTTCTGACCTGACCGTTACCATATATTATATATTTGCCCGTAGTCAGCGCTTCAAGACCCATAGGTCCTCTTGCATGTATCTTCTGTGTACTTATGCCTATTTCTGCCCCAAAGCCAAACTCATAACCATCTGTGAATCTGGTAGATGCATTTACATATACACACGCTGCATCTATTTCATTAAGGAACTTCTGTGCATTTGCATAATCCTTAGTTATAATAGCTTCTGAATGCCCCGTATTATATCTGTTTATGTGTTCAATAGCAGCATCAATACTATCAACAACCTTCATAGAAATAATATAGTCTAGATACTCACGTCCCCAGTCCTCATCAGAGGCTGCAACAATTCTGTCATCTATGCTTTGAGCTGTTTCATCACCACGGATTTCTACATTCTTAGTCTTTAACCTGTCTACTATCACAGGAATTGCAGCTTCTGCGATTTTACTGTTAATAACAAGCGATTCACATGCATTACATACTCCGATTCTCTGTGTTTTAGCATTGTAGATAATATCAACCGCCATATTTATATCCGCATATTCATCTACGTATATATGACAGTTTCCAGTTCCAGTTTCTATAACAGGAACCGTACTGTTGTTAACAACATTCTTTATAAGTCCTGCTCCACCTCTTGGGATGATAACATCAACATACTCATTCATATGCATAAGCTCATCTACATATTTTCTATCTGTATCAGTTATATAAGATATAACCGCAGGATTGATGCCTTCCTTTTTTAAAACATCTGTTATAACATTAACTATAGCTATGTTTGAATTAACAGAGTCGCTCCCGCCTCTTAATATACACGCATTTGCTGACTTAAAGCACAATCCAAATGCATCTGCTGTAACATTAGGTCTTGATTCATATATTATAGCCACAACACCAAGCGGTACTGTTTTTTTGCCTATCATAAGACCATTAGGTCTTGTTTTCATTGATTTTATCTCACCTATAGGATCGTCAAGTCCGGCAAGCACCCTTAGTCCGTCTGCCATCCCTTCTATTCTTGCATCCGAAAGTAAAAGTCTGTCAAGAAGAGCTGTACTCATGCCATTCTTTCTGCCATTGACAATATCAGTCTCATTGGCCTCCTTTATGTAATCGGCACTTTTTATAAGTGCATCTGCAACCTTATTCAGAGCATTATTTCTTTCTGTTATCCCTAATCTGGCAAGTTCTTTTGATGCAGCCTCTGCCTCTCTGCCTATAATCTTTAAATCTTTCATACCTACCTCACTTCAAACAATTATAGATCAATTAATAATACGTTTTTCTGTAATTATTTTATCTGGTTTTATATCAAATTCTTCTGACATAATGTGTTCGACGATCTGATAATCAAAGCATATTGCAGTTTTGTAAAAATCAGACATATGCTGCTGTAAATATCTGTCATAGAACCCACCACCATATCCTATTCTGTTCTTTTGTGTATCAAAAGCTATTCCAGGCATAACTAATAATCCATCCTTAAGTGACGCGTAATCATCACTTACTGGTTCCATGATTCCCATATATCCTGGTGCAAGATCCTGGTAACTTTTTATTTTCACGAATTCCATATATTTTACATCTTTATCTTTAAACACCTTTGGGACATATACGTTCTTTCCAGCTTTTATACTTTGTTTTATCAGTATGTCAGTTCTTACTTCCTGATTATAACTTACATAAACCAGTACATTATCACTATTGATATATTCATCCGATGTTATAAGCTGATTAATTATAGCCTCACTAAGAGAAGCAATATCCGTATCAGACATAGATTTTTTTATTTCCGATATATACGCTCTTATTTCACTTTTCGTCTGCATTATTTTTCATCTTTTCTTCATGTCTTTTCTTTACATCTATAATTGAGCCATCTGGATTCTTGATTTTAATAGTATCTAAAGTGCCTTTCAGATTACTACGGAATGCTTCAATATACTCTTTTCTTAACCTGATCTGTTCCTGTGCTTCTTCTTTTGTCAATCCTTCAGCCTTTGATTTGTGATAAAGCTCATTAATTCTGTTAATTGTGTCCTGTGTTACCATATCCACCATCCTTATAATACTACATTGTAAACACTAATAAATCTTCGCCATTGATAATACATGTTTTAAATTCCGCCTTTTTTTTAAGAAGAACATGCTGTATATCAGGAAACTTATATGCTTCTATATATTCAGAATTTTTTTTAATAAATGGTATGCCTCTCTTTATTCTAGTCACAAGGATAACATCATTAATAACATACCGTATTTTCATATCAGGCGGCATCTTATATTCCTCTTTCTGTGTGTTAAGATTAACAAGATACATTGCTTCCTTATCTTTTTTTATTGTGTAAGGATTATCATTAATTACATATGTGTAATTAAGATCCGATGCTTCCTTTATGTCATTATTAATTCTGATCTGTTTTATTTTATTTTCAAAATCATATAATACAACTTCCTCAGACATAGTAAACATATTAAACTTTGAATATATAACCCTGTTACCTGAACGTTTCATATATGCAAATGTTTTTTTACTATCAGCACTATCAAGTACTTCCATCGTTATTTCGGCCGGATTCAGCATCATTTCTGATACAAACTGTCTTGTATTAACCACAACAATACATTCATAATCATCCTTAATAATATCTTCCGATAAACCATCTGTATTTTTTATGCCTGCATTATAAACATCTGTATTATTTATATCAGAAACAAAGCTTTTGGTCTTTCCAAACTTAAAAACACAACTGTTTCCTTCAAGTGGAATAATATTATATAAGCCACATCTGCTAAGCAGCGAGCCCTTTACTGATATATCCTTATCGACACTGAAATCTCTTAATTTTACTGAATGTACAGTGCTATCATCACGTCCGATTTCTTCAATAATAACAAAATCATATTCAAGAACATATATATGAATACTTACCTCCTCTAAATGTTTTATTATATCAATCGGATACCTGTAAACAAGACTGCTTTCGTTATCATCGAATGAATATCTGTACAAGAGAATATCCATTCTTGCATCTGTAAGCTGTTCAGCTGAGACAAAGAAAAGATAGTCGTGCATATTATGCGCATACTGTATATCTGCAATATTATATTTTTTGATTTCAGGAGAAATCTCGTACTTTTCGTTCGTTGTTGAATTCAGAATGTACATTTTCTTTCCTATAAAATCAAGAAATCTGTAGTTGTCATCTGTCATCTGTAATACAAGACCATTGCTTATAGATGAAAAAACTGCGTCTTCTGAATTTCTGATAAGCTTAATGTCCATCGACACCTCCTGATGCTAATCTATAAGTCCAACAAGATCAAAATTCTGCTTTTTATCACTGACAAACAATGTTCCAACATCTTCACCAGCCATAATACCTGTGATGTTATCTATATTGTTTCCATTGGCTATAACCATATCCGCTCCTGAACTTGTTGCTATTCTTGCTGCTATAAGCTTAGTTGCCATACCACCTGTTCCGACACTGCTTCCAGATGTAGTTTTACCCATATCAAGAAGATTGTCATCTATTTTATCTACCTGATCAATAAACTTTGCATCAGGGTTTGAGTTAGGATCATCTGTATACAATCCATCAATATCTGATAATAATATAAGCATGTCAGCTCCTACTATAGATGTAACTATCGCTGAAAGTCTGTCATTATCACCAAATGTCTGTACCTGCTTTATCTCATAAGTAGACACTGTATCATTCTCATTTACTATAGGGATTGCACCTAACTTTAATAGCTCATTAAACGTATTTTCTGCATTCTTCCTGCTTGTGTCATTCACAACCGTAGTCTTTGTCATAAGCACCTGTGCTGCTATTGCACTATACTCAGCAAATATTTTCTGGTAAACCATCATAAGTTTAGCCTGTCCTATGGCAGCACATGCCTGTTTAACCGGCAGTTCATCCGGTCTTTCATGTAATCCTATAGCTGTCCTTCCTACCGCTATAGCACCAGATGATACAAGTATCACATCTTTGCCGGAATTCTTAAGATCAACCAATGTCCTTACAAGCTTTTCTATCTTTCTTAAGTTTAACCTTCCTGTGTCTTTATGCATCAAAGAAGATGAACCTATCTTTATTACTATTCTTTTTCTATTGCGAATCTCTTCTCTCGCACTCATCTTAATTCCTCGTTCCCTATAATACAAAATCTATTTCATGGGTAACAGTGATAAATTTATCCAGCTACCATTTAAACATTGCTTTTTATTTTACTATAATTTCAATCAGCTATCAAGCGCAAAGCTATATTTTCTGAAACCTTTATGCCATCTACAGCTGCTGATGTTATACCACCTGCATAACCCGCTCCTTCACCACAAGGATACAATCCATGGCAGCCTGCTGATACAAGTTCATCATTTCTTGTTATTCTGACAGGACTTGATGTCCTGCTTTCAACACCTGCAAACAATGCCTCGTCCATGTCAAAGCCTTTAATATACCGGTCACAGCCTGTTACACCCTCACTTATAGCTTCTGCTATATAATCAGGCAGTATACTTCTTACATTAGTCAGCTTATATTCTCCCTTTATGCACGGACTTACTGCACCAAGTGATGTTGATGCTGTATTTTCCTTGAAATCGCCAAGAAGCTGTACGGGTATTTTTCCTTCACCAGCAATATATGCAGCAGCTTCCAGTTTTCTTTGAAACTTAACACCATCAAGAGTCCCATAGCCATAATCCTCAGGAGTTACTGTGACTATCATGGCACTGTTAGCATTAGACGAATCTCTTCCTGAATAGCTCATGCCATTAACAGCAAGCATATTCTTTTCTGAGCTTGCATTTACAACATATCCACCAGGACACATACAAAATGAGTACACTCCTCTCTCCCTGCCTGTACAGACTGACTTATAAGTCACCTTATAATCTGCTGCTGGAAGATTATATATATTATTTCCATATGCATTATTGTTAATAAACTCTTGTGGATGCATGATTCTTAGACCAACTGCAAAAGCTTTAGGCTCCATAATAATCTTTTTATCATAAAGCATGGCAAATGTATCCCTTGCACTATGTCCTATGGCAAGGCACACATTTTTACATTTTCTTGTAAACTCCTTACCTGATGAAGAATCATATATTGTTATACTTCTAACATGTTTATTTTCAATTTCGATATCCTTCATTTTATGTCTGAAATATATATCCGCACCTAATGATTCACAGTATTCTCTTATGTTTTTTACAACAACAGCTAAAACATCCGTTCCGATATGCGGCTTATTAGAACGTAATATGTCAGCATCTGCACCAAATCTGACAAATGTTTCAAGCACATCTCTTATTCTTCCAGTCGGGTCTTTAATAACTGTATTAAGCTTTCCATCAGAAAATGTTCCAGCGCCGCCCTCTCCAAACTGCACATTGGATTCTGTATCAAGTTCTCCCCTATCCCAGAATGTACTGACCTTTTTTTGTCTTACATCAACACTGTCTCCACGTTCATATATAACTGGTTTCATGCCTGCTTCTGAAAGTTTCAAGGCCGCAAACATGCCTGCAGGTCCAAACCCGATAATAACAGGTCGTTCCTCCTCACTTATATGTCTTTTAACATCACTGCCTGGTACTGGAAATTCATATATACTTTTTTCAACATACATCACATTTGGATTCTTTTTTAAGAATTTCTTTAAATCAATGTTATTTCCATTTTTTGATATTTTCTTTACATCAACGCTGTAAACATACATAATATAGGGCTTATGTCTGGCATCTATAGATCTTTTTACAACATCATATTCTATCTGGTATTCATTTTTTAATCCCAGTGTTTTCTTCAGCATCAATGAGAGCTGTTCTTTACTATGATCTGGCTTTAACTTAAGATTATTTACTCTTAATACATGTTCCTGTTTCAATTATCTGCACCTTTCCTTTATATAATGTCTGACTCCATCAGCTGCCGCCTTTCCAGAGCTCCATGCCCACTGAAGATTATATCCTCCACATCTGCCATCAACATCAAGCACCTCACCAGCAAAAAAGACACCTGCTACCCTAAACGACTGCATATCTGATGATGAAACCGCTTTTAAATCAACACCTCCCTGACATATCTGACCATTTTCAAAGCCTTTATTATCGACTATATGTACATTGAAATGCTTCATATTTTCGAGTAATTTCTGTAATTTAGATATTTTCAGTTCTGATACGCGGCTTGCTGCATCAATATTACATTTTCTACTCACCATAGTAACAAGCTTTTTATTAACTATTCCTTCAAAAAACTGTTCAACAGTCTTATATTCTTCCTGTTTAACCATATATGAAAGTATATATTCCATTTCCTTATCATCAATATCAGGCAGCATATCTATACATACATGCACATCTTTTTTTTCATAAAGTGCTTTTACTGCGTATCTGCTTATCTGAAAAACTGGTATACCTGATATTCCATAATCTGTATACTGGATTTCTCCTGTATCCTCTGATATTTTTATACCATCTATGTATATTTCTATCTTTCCCTGGCTTCTTACTCCGGCAGCTATTCTATAAAGCTCCTTTTCATCTCCTATAAGCTGTACTAATGCCGGAAGCGGTTTTATCACCTTTATCCCAAGTTTTTTTATAAGCTCATATCCCGAACCATCAGAGCCAGTCTTTGGAGCTGCCTTTGAGCCTGTTGCAAAAACAACTGTATCTGCTATATAATCAATCCCCTCACATTCTATAAGAAACTTATCCTTCATATCAGCAGACAATTTAACAACATTTTTTATTATAACATTTGTATGGATACTCACTTTTTTATTTTCAAGCTCCAGCCGTAATGCATTCTGTAAAGAAGACGCAGTCATTGAAAGTGGATACACATACCCATTCTTTTCTTTATGGTATATTCCTATCCCTTTAAAGAAGTCGAGTACAGCATCTACATTAAATCTGTTTATTACATCCATGACCCACTTCGTGTCTTTATTCTGGTACATTGTTTCATCCATGTTAAGGTTTGTAAAATTACATTTTCCATTACCAGTCTGTAATATTTTTGTACCTATTCTTGAAGTATGTTCAAGGATGCATGTTTCTATTCCATATCCTGCAAGAGTAATGGCAGCCATCATTCCAGCTGCCCCTCCACCTATAATTATACATTCATGTTCTTTCTTCATGTTCTACGCTCATTCCTGTCTTTTTTACTTAAGTCTGTTAACTGCTGTATGCCTGTAAGAATTCGTACAATTCATCTTCCCCGTAAAGCTCTATTCCTGTCTTTAATAGTTCTTTTTTATCGTGTGGAAGATTATCTGTATTTATCAGTGCATAATCAAAAAATTTCTGCACTTCTTTATCAGCATCAGAAAAACATTTATATATAGCTATACCATCACCTATATCTTTGATAATATACTTCTGCGGAATCATCTTTTCTGGCTCATTATTAATAACAGCCTCCTGTCCGGCTTCTTTATAAGATTCATCTGATATTTCCTGTTTGTTATCTTTGTGTTCACTTTGTCCTGTTGCATACATACCACCAGAACCAGAATTTCCATCATTATTTTTTTCTTTTTTTATTCCTGTTGAAGCAAGAATAATAACAAGAACCATAATAACAGCTATAACCATGCACACAGATATTACATTTCTTCTACTCATCATTATGATATACTCTCCTTCATAATGGTAAGTATTAGCATATATTTACAAAATATACATTAAAGTTTAAATGCATATGGCAGCAGGGCATTAATATCATAAGAATATATCCCATCTTTATCCTCTGTAATTATCCTTTCATCCCCATGGAAGAACTCACTCATGACCTGTCTGCATATACCACAAGGATAAGTTTTCTCTCCAGAAGATGAAACAACTGCTATCCTATCAAAGTCAGAATGTCCTTCACTTACAGCCTTGAATATAGCTGTTCTTTCCGCACAGTTTGATGCACCAAATGAAGAATTCTCTATATTACATCCTGTAAACACACTACCATCCTTCATAAGCACACATGCTCCAACTGCAAAGTGTGAATATGGTGAATATGAATATTTCATAGCATTTTTTGCCATATCTAATAACTGTCTGTCAGTATACATATATTCCACCTTCTTACTATTTCATATGCTGCTCTTTTTTCTTTTGCGCTCATTACATCATCTTGTTATGCCAAGATTATCAAGCACAGCTCTTTGTTTAGCCTCCATAACACTGCTTTCTTCTTCAGTCATATGGTCATAGCCAAAAAGATGCATCATACTATGTGCTACAAGAAATGCAAGTTCTCTTGTAGGTGTATGTCCATATTTTTCAGCTTGTTCAATAACCTTTTCAACTGATACAACTATATCTCCAAGCATAAGTTCACCCGTATCAGGATTAAAATAATCCTCTGTATTTGTATCAAACTCTTCCTCTAAAGAATCAAAATCAGATGGTTTATCATAATTAATCATTGGAAATGATAATACATCAGTTGCTCTGTCTACCTGCCTGAATTCTTTGTTGATTTCATGAATAGCCTCATTATCAGTAAGTGTTACATTCACCTCCACCTCATATGGACATTTTTCATATGTAACTGCTTCATCAATAACCTTATTAATTATATCTTCATAATCAAGCTCAAGCTTTTTTTGTGTTTCATATTCTATATTAACTGTCATTTCTTCTGTTTCCCTTCTTTTCCTGTTTTATTTTTCTTTCTCTTTCAGCTCTGTCTGACCGCCTGTTCTGCCTTTCTTCATACTCCTCGTATGCTTTTACAATCTTTTGTACAAGCGGGTGTCTGACAACATCATGGTTAGTCAGCTTAACAAAACCTATCTCATCTACCTTTGACAACACCTTCATAGCTACATCAAGCCCTGATGTGACATCTTTTGGAAGATCCTTTTGTGTCTGGTCACCAGTTACAACAACCTTTGAACCAAAACCTATTCTTGTTAAGAACATCTTCATCTGTGCCGGCGTCGTATTCTGTGCTTCATCAAGTATTATAAATGCATTATCCAGTGTCCGTCCTCTCATATAAGCAAGTGGTGCAACCTCAATAAGACCTTTTTCCATATTAGCGTTAAAGCTTTCTGCTCCCATAATCTGGAACAGTGCATCATATAAAGGTCTTAAATATGGATCAACCTTACTCTGAAGATCTCCTGGAAGAAAGCCAAGCTTTTCTCCTGCCTCTATAGCCGGTCTTGTAAGGATTATCTTATTAACCTCATTATTCTTAAACGCCTGTATAGCCATAGCCATAGCCAGATATGTTTTACCCGTTCCAGCGGGTCCTATACCAAACACTATCATCTTATCACGAATCTGATCAACATAATTCTTCTGTCCCAATGTTTTAGGTTTTATCGGCTTTCCTGCTATAGTTCTGCATACAGTATCCGAATCTATCTCCAACAGGCTATTTTCTTTATCATCAAAAGAAAGTGATATAGCATAATCGACATTCTGTCTGCTTATCTGGTTTCCACGCCTTGCCAGTTCTGTAAGATTATCAAGGACTCCTTTGGCTCTGTCCACAGCAGTTTTTTCACCAATAAGCTTAACAACACCATCTCTTGCTATAAGGTCAACCTTTAAGCTTCTTTCAATCTCTCTGGCATATTCATCAAACTGGCCAAACACCATACCGCTGTATTCTGCCGGCATATCAACTATAACTTCTATATCACTCATATGTTTATGCTCCATTTCTTTAACTATCTGATATCAGTCTCAGGGTCAACCAGAATCTCAATTTCGCCTGTACACCTGTAATTTTTTTCTGATGCATCTATATTAACACGACAATCTATTATTTGCACTCCTTTTTGTTCAATATGCTTAATATATGTATCAAATCTCTGCTCAAGCAGCTGTCTGCATTCCTTTTCATTCCGTTCTTTTATGATACAATTATACTCATACTGTGTTTCAAACCCATATGTTATTTTAGTATCTATATGTCCAGGTAAATATAACTTCCTGTTTTCAATTTTACTCTCATATAAAGTTTCTTCCCCAAATGTTATACCAGCTTTCAATTCTCCATATTCATTTCCTATTATTAATCTGTGATTTTTTTCTCCAGTAAATACTTTGTCCTCATATCTGGCATCAATATGATCATCATATGGAATAACCGTTCTTACTAATATATCAGCATCAGAATCAACATATGTTTCTTTCACAACCACTCCCGAATCATCTGTCACCGTAACTATCCCCTCAACAAGAAGCTGATTTACAGATACCGGATCTCCTGAATGTACGACCGGCGTACCTTTTCTTGTTATAATGCTGTATATATCTCCATCATATCTTGAATATATATCTTTTTTTACATCTGTATCATCATATCCACTACCATCTGCCATAGTATTTCCATCTGCCTTTTCCATAGAATAGTTTTCCTTTATATAAACTATAACTCTTGAACCTTTAACTGCTACGCATGCCCATGTCACATCAAAATCATCCCTTATCTTTTTTTCCAGGGAATCACAATCAATTGTTTTAATAAACTTCGCACAACATATTCCGTTATCTGCCATATATTTTTTTATTGTTTCGTCTGTATATATATGGTTTCCATAACAGTCAATCTCCCATACAAACATCCCAAGCACGCGTAAAACAACGAACATAACAACCATGCCTGTCAGAAATGAATAATGCTTTCTGTATCTGAACAAAAAATATACAGGATAAGCTTTACCTGTAACTTTAATATGTACGTGTGTAAGCCTTATATATTTTCTCAATTTAAAAAAATCTTTTCTTGTCATTCTGACAGTTATGCGGTTTTCATACTTTCCATCGTATTTCATATGAATAAATGTAATATCATCTTTTCTGCATATATTGATGAAACGTCTTATCTCATCACCTTCTATAATAAGTTCTATATAAAATATATATCTGAGATGATTTTTCATACTCCCTCCATCAAGATAATAGCAGTCAAAGACATTAATCGAAAGTAATCTGGACAATCCTGCCTTTTACAGATATTTCATCTGCATCAAGATAACCTATATCCAGGTGTTCTCCCTCTACATATACAATCCCTCTTTTGGTGAGTATCTTCACACATGTATCATTATATTCCATTATAGTTTTAATGTTTTCAATATACATTTCCCGGTTTCCTATTAATGTAAGAACAGGCAGTGATGTTGACATCCCCGGTAATGTCATACAATCCGTTAAAAAAACATCTTTATTATTTTTATCTTGTTTTTTCACACTGACCTTCCATTCCTGCCTGTTAATACCTGGCAAATGATTATATTACAGACAAAATGAATAACTATTAATATATATATAATATATGCCACTTCCATGTAATATATGCACCTAAAAAAATCCCGATGCATCTTATGATACACCGGGATTATAATTTCGCTATAAAAATTAATTGAACTTACGTTTTCTAGCAGCTTCTGACTTCTTCTTACGTCTTACGCTTGGCTTTTCGTAATGTTCTCTTTTACGAATTTCCTGCTGAATGCCTGCCTTTGCGCAGTTTCTCTTGAATCTACGTAATGCGCTATCTAAAGACTCGTTTTCTTTAACGATGACATTTGACATACCTTTTCCTGACCACCCTTCTGTTGCGTAATTGTGCTGGGCAATACATATAGGGTTTTACCTTTACCTAATCGCACAACAAATATTATATCACAGAAAAGCACGAAGTCAACTAATTTTTTAACTTTTTTATTATCTTATAACTGTTCTTCAAGCACATTTGGAGCCTTCTTTAAAAGCTCTGGTATTCCAGCCGGATTCTTTCCTCCTGCCTGTGCCATGTTAGGACGGCCGCCACCGCCGCCACCTACAAGTGATGCAACAGCCTTGATCAGATTGCCTGCATGGGCTCCTTTTGCAACTGCATCATCAGTAGCCATAGCTATCATATTAACCTTATCGCTTCCTATTGCACTTACAACAAGAACAACGCCTGAACCTATTTCGTTCTTAATCTTATCACCAAGGTTACGAAGCTCATTCATGTCTACATTATCAACCTTAGTAGCTACAAACTTAACACCCTTTATCTCAACAACATTATCTGAAACATCTCCAAGTGCATTGTTTGCCAGTTCAGCCTTAAGCTTTTCATTCTCTGAAGATAATGCTTTTATTTCATCGTTCATTGTATGAATTCTTCTGACAAGCTGTACACTTTCTGTCTTAGCAGCCTCACTTGCTTCCTTTACAAGCTTCTCAAGTTCTTCGTAGTACTTAAGGACTCCCTTATCTGTAAGGGCTTCTATTCTTCTTACACCAGCAGCAACACCTGCCTCTGATATAATCTTAAAAAGTCTGATATTAGCTGTATTAGCAACATGTGTACCACCACAGAACTCCTTAGAGAAATCATCAATGCATACAACCCTTACGCTTTCACCATACTTTTCACCAAAGAGCGCCATAGCACCTGTCTTTTTTGCTTCTTCTATAGTCATAATCTTAGTTTCTACAGGTATAGCTTCAACTATCTTTTCATTGACTATATCTTCAACCTTTTTAAGTTCTTCAGCTGTCATGCTCTGGAAATGTGTAAAGTCAAATCTTAATCTTTCAGGATCCACATAAGAGCCTTTCTGCTCAACATGATTGCCAAGAACCATCCTTAAAGCTTTCTGTAAAAGGTGTGTAGCACTATGATTCTTACATGTATCAGCTCTGTATTCAGAATCTACTAAAAGAGTAACTGTATCACCAGCTTTAATCATGCCTTTTGTCATAACTCCGACATGACCGATTTTTCCACCCTTAAGTTTTATAGTTGTATCTACCTTGAATTCACCCTCAGGAGATGTAATATAGCCTTTATCGCCTTCCTGTCCACCCATTGTAGCATAGAATACTGTTTCATCAACGATTATAGTTCCCTTATCGCCTTCTGAAAGTGCCTCTACAACATCTTCTTCAGTTGTAAGAACTGTTACCTTTGAATCATTCTTAAGCTTATCGTATCCTACAAACTCACTTGTTATTGCTGGGTCAATCTCGTCATATACGGTAGCATCTGCTCCCATGTAGTTACTTACCTTACGTGCCTTACGTGCCTTTTCTCTCTGCTCGTTCATGCACTTACTAAAGCCTTCTTCATCTATTGTAATGTTCTTTTCTTCTAATATCTCCTTTGTAAGGTCTATTGGGAAACCATAAGTATCATAAAGCTTAAATGTATCCTCTCCTGAAAGCACATTTTTATTCTGTTCTTCAAGAGCCTTTTCCATATCGGCTAATATACTAAGTCCCTGATCAATAGTTTTGTTAAACTTTTCTTCTTCCTCAGAGATAACCTTTGTTATGAACTCTTTCTTTTCTTCAAGCTCAGGATAGCCATCCTTAGATCCTTCTATGACTGTTTCACAGAGTTTAGATAAGAACTTGTCCTGAATTCCTAACAATCTTCCATGTCTTGCTGCTCTTCTTAAAAGTCTTCTAAGAACATATCCTCTTCCTTCGTTAGATGGCATAATTCCATCGCTGACCATAAATGTAACGGAACGTATATGATCTGTGATAACTCGGATAGAAACATCCTGTTTTTCATCTTCTTTATATTTTACACCTGCCATTTCGCACACCTTGTTACGAAGTGCCTGTAATGTATCAACATCAAATATAGAATCAACATCCTGAACAACTACTGCAAGTCTTTCAAGACCCATACCAGTATCAATATTCTTCTGGATAAGATCTGTATAATGACCATGTCCATCATTGTTAAACTGTGAAAATACATTGTTCCATACTTCCATATATCTGTCGCAGTCGCATCCCACTGTGCAGCCTGGCTTACCACAACCATACTTTTCACCACGGTCATAGTAAATCTCAGAACATGGACCGCAAGGACCGGCACCATGCTCCCAGAAATTATCTTCCTTACCAAAACGGAATATTCTTTCTGGCGCAATACCTATTTCTTTATTCCATATATCAAAGGCTTCCTCATCATCTTCATATATAGATGGATATAATCTGTTGGCATCAAGTCCTACAACCTCTGTAAGGAATTCCCATGACCAGTGTATAGCTTCTGTCTTGAAATAATCACCAAAAGAGAAATTACCAAGCATTTCAAAAAATGTACCATGTCTTGCTGTCTTACCAACATTCTCAATATCACCAGTTCTGATACACTTCTGGCATGTAGTAACCCTTCTTTTTGGTGGAATCTCCTGTCCTGTGAAATAAGGCTTTAATGGAGCCATACCTGAATTAATAATAAGTAAACTGTTATCATTATGTGGAACGAGCGAAAAGCTCTTCATCTTTAAATGTCCCTTGCTCTCAAAGAAATCAAGATATAATCTTCTTAATTCATTAACACCTCTGTACTGCACTTTAATTATCCTCCTGTTTAGCTGCCTTTTTAGCATCTAATCCTTTTCTTATCTTACCGCCGGCAAATACTGCAAGAACTAAAAGTCCAAGCATAACAATGAACTTTGCCGCTTCGAATATAATCTCTGAAACTAATGTAAGTCCTATCATAATTCTTCCTTTCTGCTACTGCCGGCTTCGCAGCAGCTACAAACAACTTAGTATTTTATCATAGCTTATATCAATTTTCAACTCATAACAAACTAGCAATTCCATTTTCCATTTTCAAGAAAATATCTGGCACTATTTTCTGCTGCATTTATAATGTCACTGTTATAGCCTATTGTTTTTAACAGCTTTATTGCATTTCTTGTTGTTGCCGGACCTGAATATAGTTTAAAATCAAATATAACCTCATTATCTGTAACCTTCTCCTGGAAATGATAATTATCATATTGACCACTAAGAAGTGTAGTAAGCTCAATATCATGTGTTGCAGCAAAAACAAGAGCCTTACCTGCATTGACACTCTTTAATATCTCCGATGATGCAGCTATTCTTTCAACTGTATTAGTACCACGAAGCACTTCATCTACAAACATAAGAACAGGATGTCCTTCTTTGTTAACAGCATCCAGTATTCTTTTAAGCGATTTTATTTCAACTATATAATAACTGTTTGAATTACTAAGATCATCACGCAAAGCCATTGATGAATATATCCTGTATACAGGAGCTTTGTAATAATCAGATACACTTGTATATATAGTTTGTGACAAAAGTGCATTAACCGCTATTGTCTTAAGAAATGTTGATTTTCCTGATGCATTAGAACCAGTCAGCAAAACATTATGCTTTGTACTTATAGAATTGGCAACAGGTTTCTTTATAAGCGGATGATATACATTTTTTACTTCAAGCTGCATATCACTATCATTCTTAAACTCTGGAATACACCATGCATCAAGCATATTTCTAAAAGAGGCTATTGCTATAGATGATTCTATAAATCCAAGAGTATCTATAAGCTCATATATACGCTTTTCTTTATCATGAAAAAGCTTTATAAGATTGTTAAACTTAATAAGATCTGCATGTGTAAGCATTCTAAGATAATCAAGTGCCATTTCCATAATAGAGCCATCAACATTTCCAGTTTCAAGAAGCCATGATCTTTTCATTATATCAGATAAATCTTCTGTTATATTTTTCAGCTTAATATTGTACTCTTCAAGAAAATCAACATTAAGTGCAGTTATCTTTCCAGCACCCATCAGAAGCTTGACTATATGGTTGACACATATAAAATATCTGTCAACACCAGCTTTGAATTTATAATATGTTATTATTGAAAAAGCGACTGCTGCAATACACAGCCATATTCCTATAACAGGATTTATAACACACGTAAAAACTATTGCTACAACTAAAAATAACAATGAAGCATAATGAAGTGCATTGCTTTTTTTATCAAGCCCCACAACAACATCACAATAATCACTAATAGATATGTGCTTTGCCCTTCCTATCCAGACAAATATTTTTTGAAGTTCAAGCCTCTCTGATGCATTTTTATCTATGGCAGTGGCAAGCCTATCAAGTTTTTTTAATGACTCCATATCAGCATCTGGCTGTCTTAACATTCTGTATAAATATTCCTGTCCGGCTGATGAATTAGTATTATTCATCATACGGAATATATCATCCATGCCAAGATCATTCCATGTTATATCATCTATAGAATTCTCATTGGCATTTCTTTTAAAGTAATGTGATATACATTCGTAATCATCACCAGTATACTTTCTTTGTGCTGGTTTTCCCCATCCGTTTTTCAGTTTATTAATTATAGCATTCTGTTTTCTTTTATTATTTGTTATTGTAACATATACAGCTACAAAAACCACCATTGCAAAAAATACAATTATCTGCATACTTGACTTGTCCATTATTTTCCTCCTTGAACACAGGATAATACTGCGGTTTCAAGTGAAAGCTTTATCATATCATCAAAACCATCCTGACGCTCTTTAACCGACAGCGACTCACCATTAAGAAGATTATCACTTATTGTAAACATGGCAAGGGCTCTCTTTGAAAGTCTTGCTGCATTCATATATAATGCTGCTGATTCCATCTCTACCGCAAGGACATTCATTTTACTCCACGATTTATTATATTCAGTATTATCATTATAAAAAACATCTGTAGATACTACATTACCTACCTCTGTCCATATGCCATATAACCCTGCCTGTTCATAGGCTGTATGCAAAAGTCCAAAGTCTGCTATGGGCGCATACAATCCTGGAAGGCGGTACTGCATTGCATAATTAGAATCTGTACATGTTCCCATAGCAAGTACTATATCTCTTAAATCCACCTTATCAGATATAGTTCCAGCTGAACCTATTCTTATTATGGTATCAACATCATAAAACTTAAATAATTCATAACTGTAAATACCCATTGAAGGCATTCCCATCCCGCTCGCCATAACCGATAATTCCACATCTTTATATATGCCAGTGTAACCATATATATTACGCACTGAATTGAATTTTCTGACATTATCAAGATAAGTTTCTGCAATATATTCAGCTCTTAAAGGATCACCCGGCATAATTACTGTTCTGGCTATATCTCCTATCTTAGCCGTATTATGTGGTGTAGCCATATTACTAATATTTCCTCCTTAATACATTTAAACAAAGGCTGTATTCTGCCATAACATCAATACGTTTATGTCACTTTCAAGCTATATGCAATGCAACAGACCTTAACGTACAGACATGCAGAAAAACAGCCTGTTATTAACCTTTATATCTATTTTCCTTCATATTTTATGACAGAATCAACATTATAACCTGTGAGCTTTTCTCTGCCATCAAGTCCCTCAAGTTCGATAAGAAATACTATTTTCACTACAACTCCTCCCAGTCTTTCAATAAGTTTTATGATAGCTTCTGTAGTACCGCCTGTTGCAATAAGGTCATCTATTATAACAACCTTCTGTCCTGGCTTTATAGCATCCTTATGCATTTCAAGAGTTGCAGTTCCATATTCAAGTGAATAATCCTCTGATATAGTTTCACAAGGAAGCTTACCCGGTTTTCTTACTGGAACAAAACCCTTGCCGTTAGCATATGCAACTGGTACACCAAATATAAAGCCTCGTGATTCTGGTCCTGCAACTATATCATAATCAACATCCTTAAGTAAATCATTCATGCCATCTATAGCAAGCTTTAATCCCTCCGGACTCTGTATAACCGATGTTATATCCCTGAATATAATCCCCTTTTCTGGAAAATCCGGAATGTTTCTTACGTAATCTTCTACTTTTTTCATATTATCCTCCATTCTTGCGCTGCTTCTTTGCGCATCTCAAGTTTGTGCGAAGCACAAATCTTGCGTGTGAAAAATCTTATTTTTCACACTATCCTCCTATAGAACAGGCAGAATTCCACTTATCATTTATAAGTACATTATTTACAACTCATTTTATCAGATTCATCATATACAATCAAGCATTTATCTATACAATCAGACATACAAGCCCGGAATTTTCATTCATTACCTTTTCTATCGTTTCACTTATTTTATCCATATTTTCTTTTGTTATATTATGAGTTTTTTCATATATACCATCATCCACAATCTGTTCAATCGTTTTTCCAAATATGCTTGTGTCCCATATACCATCAGGATTGTCATTCGTGCTCTTCTTTATATAGTCAATCAGGTCATCTGCCTGGTTTTTTGTTCCAACTATTGGTGCAATTTCTATATTTATCTGAGTTTTAAGCAGATTTACCGAAGGTACTCTTGCTTTTATTCTCACACCATACTTATTTCCATTTTTTATAACAACTGGTTCATCAAGTTCTATCGCATTTCTTACAGGTGTTACTACGCCAAAGCCTGACAGATTAACCTGTGACATAGCCTCTCCTATGCCCTCATACTCCTTTTTCCTTATAGACAGGTCTCTTATTATGCTTACAAGTTCATATTCGTTACGGATGCTGGTTCCTGTAAGTTCACTTAATATATCATAATATATCCCCTGACTCATATCATAATCCACACTTACCACGCCTTCTGCCATGTTTACATCACTTATTGTAAGCTGTTTTATGTATTCATTATCATTATTATATTCATAATTATCTGCATCTTTTATAGTATTAACATCATTAAGCATCTGATGTGCCACCTGACAAAGTTCCTTTCTCAGCCAGTGTTTTGATGGCAGAACCTGTGTCCATGCTGGCGTATTAAAATCTATTTCTTTGACCGGGAATTCTTTAAGGATACTTTCAAATATCCTGTTTACATCCTCCTGCTTTAGCTGATCACAATTAACCGGCATAACTGAAACATCATATTTCTCTGTCATATCAGCTGCCAGTCTGCTTGTTTCCTTTGAATAAGGTTTAACACTGTTTAGCAGGACAACGAAAGGTTTGCTTATCTGTTTAAGCTCATTTATAGTCTTTTCTTCTGCAGGAATATAATCTTTCCTGTCTATCCCCGTTATACTTCCATCAGTTGTTACCACTATACCAATCGTAGAATGTTCTGTAATCACCTTTTTAGTACCTGTTTCAGCCGCCTTGGAAAACGGTATCTCCTCGTTATTCCATGGAGTTTTAACCATTCTTTCAACACCATTTTCCATGTGTCCGTTAGCACCTTCTATCATATATCCGACACAATCAACCATCCTTACTTTAACACTTATTCCATCAAATGGTGTTATAAGTGCAGCCTCTTTTGGTATAAACTTTGGTTCTGTCGTCATAATAGTGGTTCCCCCGGATGCCTGTGGCAGTTCATCTGTAGCTCTTTTCTTTTCATTTTCATCCTGCATTACAGGAAGCACACATAATTCCATAAATCTTCTTATAAATGTTGACTTTCCTGTTCTTACTGGTCCTACTACTCCCAGATATATTTCACCATTAGTTCTGTGTTTAATATCGTTATACATATCATAACCAGCATCCGTATATGACGTATTAGCCTCCATAACAAAAACCTCCTGAATATACACTTGTAAATGTATATTCAGGAGGTAATATAATTATGACCATGACATATATTGCTAATCCAGCATAAACTATAAATTATGACTAATAACTAATAAATAATAACTGATGACTAATAACTGATGACTAATAACTGATTACTCCAAACTGTGCCAGTGTATAAAATACAAGAATAATAAGAAGCAAAACAGGCGCTATATACTTGACCATCACTCTGTATATAAGCTTTCTTTTAAATGTCTCACCATTCTTTGTTGCTTCATTTATAACATAGTCTGGTTTAGCAAACCATCCGATAAGAATACATGTAAGGAAAGCAACAACCGGAAGGAGCAGACTATTACTTATGAAATCACAAAATGTCAGGAAATCCATACCTAATATTGTAACATGAGCCCATACACCATTGCCCAGCGAACATGGTATTCCAAGTAATACTGAAAATACTATGATTCCTATGCACGCCTTAAGACGGCTTATCCCCAGTCTATCCATAATCATAGATGTTATCGCTTCCATGACTGAAACAGAGCTTGTAAGTGCTGCAAAAAATACAAGAGCGAAAAACAATACTCCAATAATTCTTCCAGCAGCCATCTGTCCAAACACCTTAGGAAGTGTTACAAACATAAGACCCGCACCGCTCGCCTGCGTACCAGCTTCTCCGCTGAATATATATACTGCTGGAACAACCATCATACCAGCAAGAAGTGCTATAGCTGTATCAAATATTTCAATCTGGTTAACTGATTTTACAAGACTCACCTCGTCTTTAGTATATGAACCATAAGTTATCATAATACCCATTGCAAGACTCATTGAGTAAAACATCTGTCCCATTGCCGCACATACTGTTTTAAACGAAAACTTGCTAAAATCAGGAAGCAGATAATACTTTATACCATCCTTAGAACCAGGAAGCATTATGACATAAATACATATTACAATCGCAAGCACAATAAGAACTGGCATAAGGAATCTGCTGACATTCTCAATTCCTTTTTCGACTCCTGATATAACTATAATCGAAGTAAGTGCAAGAAAAATTATAAAAAAGACAAGTGGTGCCCATTCCTGACTGACAAAGTTTCCGAAAAACGAATCATTTGCGGCCTCAGTAACCTCTCCCGTTGCAAAAACTGCCACATATTTTGTAACCCAGCCACCTATTACGCAGTAATATGGAAGAATAATAACAGGAATTATGAACGCAATAGGCCCTATAAATCCAAATTTTTTATCAACCTTGCTATATGCTCTTGTAGGACTAAGCTTTGTTTTTCTTCCTATAGCTATCTCTGTTGTCATAAGTGTAAAACCAAATGTCAACGCAAGTATAATGTATACAAGAATAAATATTCCTCCCCCATATTGCGCTGCCAGATATGGAAATCTCCATAAATTACCAAGTCCTACTGCACTTCCGGCAGCAGCAAGAACAAAGCCTACGCCGCCTGTGAAGCTGCCTCTTTCTTTTTTATCCATTATTAATATCCAAACCTTTCTATATTTATCTATTCATCAAACTCTGCAAGAACATAGTAGCCCCTGCTCGTCTCTCCAACTTCTTTTACAACCCCATGCCTTGACTTTAATCTGTCTGGTGTTGAATAATTCCCAGACATTGCCACCGCAGGTTCTATCGTATAATAATAGCTGCTTGGAAGCTTTCCTTCAGTTATATCTACCTCATCACCCGGCTTAACAAGATTAGGCCGGCTCATAGTAAACTCCATCTGTCTCATAATACCTCTCCATTCTCATTCTGTATACACCTTTAAGCATACATAATCCTACAGATTAATTTTTTCAAGACATTTGATAGTATATTCATCAAGCTTATTTTTTAGAGCTGACTGCTGTTCTTTGCTTATATTTATCACACCATCCGCAATACTTTTTGCGGACTCTGAGGCTTCCTTTAACGTCTTAGCATCTGTGTAAATATCAGCTATTCCGAAATCAAAATCACCACTTTGCCTTATCCCAAAGAAATCTCCCGGACCACGCAGCTTTAAATCTTCCTCTGCAATCCTGAATCCATCGTTAGACTTGTTCAGTATCTCAAGCCTCTGCTTTATCTGTTTTGATTTAGCTGATGTTACAAATATACAATATGACTGATATCTGCCACGTCCAACTCTTCCTCTTAGCTGATGGAGCTGTGCAAGTCCAAAGCGTTCCGAATTCTCAACCATCATGACTGTGCTGTTAGGCACATTAACACCAACCTCTATAACAGTTGTTGATACAAGAACATCTGTATCTCCATTCATAAACTTTTCCATTTTCTCATTTTTTTCAGATGCTTTCATCCTGCCATGAAGATAATCAATCCTTGCATCAGGTATAGCCTCTTTTAGCTTCTGTGAATAATCAATCACATTTTCCGCTTCAATATTCTCACTATCCTCAACCATAGGACATATAACATAGCATTGGCGTCCTTCCTTTATCTGCCTGCTAATGAATGTGTATGCTTTAGTTCTATACGATGTATCAACAACACAATTCTTTATTGGCAGCCTGTCAGAAGGAAGTTCATCTATAATTGATATATCAAGATCACCATAAAGTATAATAGCCAGTGTTCTTGGTATAGGAGTAGCACTCATGACAATAATATGTGGATTCTCTCCTTTATCAGAAAACATTTTTCTTTGATTAACCCCGAATCTATGCTGCTCATCTGTTATCACAAGCGCAAGCTTCTTATATATAACCTTTTCCTGGATAAGTGCATGTGTACCAACTACTATATCAAGCTCTCCTGTTTCAAGCTGTCCATACACTTTTTTCTTTTCTCTTAGTGTCATAGAACCAGTCAGCAGACCAACTTTAAGTTCTATACCTGATTTATAAAAAAGCTCTGTCATTGACTCAAATTGCTGCTTTGCAAGAACCTCTGTCGGTACCATCATTGCAGCCTGGCATCCTGCGTATGCAGTATTCATGAGTGCCAGTATGGCAATTATAGTTTTTCCTGACCCAACATCTCCCTGGATAAGCCTGCTCGTAACATGTTTCCCCGCCATATCAGCTTTTATTTCATCCCATGTCCGCAGCTGTGCGTTAGTCAGTGTATACGGCAGCCTGCTTATAAATTCATCTGTACGTTTATCATTATTAATTATATATGAATTAGGAATACGCTCATTAGCTGACTTTAGATTCATGGTTGCAAGAACAAAAAGGAAAAACTCTTCAAAGGCTATCCTGTGTCTGGCTTGTATATAATCCTCCATTGAATCTGGAAAATGTATATTATGCATAGCTTTATTATGTTCAAGAAGTCCATATTTATCCATAATCACATCTGGAATGAACTCATGCTCCATTCCAACTGCATATTCATCTATCGCCTGCCTGACAGCCTTTGTAACTACCTTGTTAGACAGTCCTTTTGTCAACGGATATACCGGTGACATACTGTTCTTTATTTCTGCATAAGCTGCCATGGTATATATATCAGGATGCTCTAATGCATATTCTCCATTCTTTATAACAATTCTTCCTCTGAAAATATAATGCATGCCAACACGTAGTTTTGACTTTAAAAAAAGTGAATTATACCATAAACATTTTATAGTATCCATATTCCCATCTTTAACCACTACTGATATTATACTTTTCCGTTCTCCACCATATATCTTAGGACTTGCCACTACTGTTGCTTCAACTGCAGCAACCATCTTTTCACTACTGCCTAGCGAATTAATAAAAACAGGCTCCTCATACACAATATAATCTCTTGGATATAATCTTACGAGATCCTCTACCGTATATACAGAAAGCCTGTTAAGATTCATTGCAGTCTTAGTCCCTATTCCTTTTAATTGTGTAATATCCATACATCAACCTCGGATAATAGTCTTTGACGTGTAATATTTTGTTTATTCTACAGATACGATATAATAATATACCGGCTGTCCACCATACTGAAGTTCAACATCAACACCATCAAACTTTTCTTCTATCTTGTATACTAACTCTTCTGCCTTGTTTTCGTCGATATCTTCACCATAATATACACTTATAAGCTCAGATTCATCATCAACAAACTCAGAAAGCATATCTATAAGTGTATCATCCATATCCGTACCTACAGAAGCAAGCCCATTGTCTCCAAGTCCAAGATAATTGTCTTTTTTAATTTCCTTACCATCAATAGATGTATCTCTTACTGCATATGTGAGCTGTCCAGACTTAACTGTCGAAAGTGATTCAAGCATAGCCTTCTCGTTTTCATCTGCTGATCTTGTAAGCTCAAAATTAATCATGGCTGTTATACCCTGAGGGATAGTCTTTGTTGGTATAACAATAAGCTTTTTATCCTCTATAATAGATGCAGCCTGGTTAGAGGCAAGAATAATATTGCTGTTATTAGGAAGCACAAATATTGTATCTGCATTAATCTTATCTGCTGCATTAAGAATATCTTCTGTTGAAGGATTCATAGTCTGTCCACCCTGAATAACTTCATCAACACCAAGACCCTTAAATATCTCTGCTAATCCTTCACCTGCCGCTATAGTTATAAAACCAAAGTCCTTCTTAGGTGCATTCTTAGGTTTTTCATCCTCATGCTTTTTCATTGCATCTGCTGCAACTGCTGACTGATATTCAGACTGTGCAATAACCTTCTGATTATGCTCTTCCCTCATGTTGTCAACCTTCATCTTTGTAAGCTGTCCATATTCAAGACCCTTCTCAAAAGCCTGTCCTGGATGATTAGTATGAACATGCACCTTAACGATATCATCAAGATTAACACATACTATTGAATCACCTATAGAAGAAAGAAACTTTTTAAATTCTGCTTCTGTATTTTCGTTAAATGGTTTTTCAAGCATGATAATAAATTCAGTACAGTATCCAAACTTAATATCTGCATTATCAATAGCAGCACCTTTGCCTGGCATGCTCGAACCAGCTTTAAATTCTGCATTAGGCTCTGTTATTGTAAAATCTGTAACCTTGCCTGTGAGTGCATCAAGCATACCTCTTAACACTACTACAAGTCCCTGTCCGCCTGAATCAACAACTCCTGCTTCTTTTAATACTGGAAGCATATCTGGTGTCTTTGAAAGGACTTCTTCTGCATATTCTATGATAAGAGTTAAAGCCTTTTCCATATCAGTGATAGATTCCGCAACCTGTGCAGCCTTATCTGAAACACCTTTGGCAACCGTAAGGATAGTTCCTTCCTTTGGCTTCATAACAGCCTTATAAGCTGTTTCTGTAGCTCTCACTGTTGCAACAGCAAGTGTCTTTACAGTTATTTCCTTAACCTGTGACATTTCTTTAGTGAATCCTCTAAGAAGCTGTGAAAGAATAACACCCGAATTACCTCTGGCGCCTCTTAGCGATCCTGTTGATATTGCTTTAGCAAGATTCTCCATAGTTGGATTTACAATAGAACTCACTTCCTTAGCCGCTGACATAATAGTAAGTGTCATATTAGTACCTGTATCACCATCTGGTACAGGGAATACATTCAGATCATTAATCCATTCTTTCTTTGATTCAAGATTCTTAGCGCCTGCAAGAAACATCTTCTGCACAAGTGCTGCATCTATAGTAGTAATAGCCACTTTATTCCTCCATTCCGCCATAATAAAGGCTTGTAAATAATTCTATACTAATCAATTAATCTATAACACGCACACCTTCTACATATATGTTAATCTTCTTAATCTCAAGGCCTGTGCATTCAGATACTTTGTATTTTACATTTTCAATAAGATTATCTGCAACCGTTGAAATACATACTCCATAAGAGACGATAACATGAAAATCAATCTCTATCCTGTTATCACTATCTATATCAACCTTAATGCCTCTTGTAAGACTGTCTCCCTTTAACAGCTTTACAAGTCCATCCTTCATACTTACAGCTGCCATTCCGACAATGCCAAAACACTCAACTGCAGTTGAACCAGCATACTGGGCAACAACCTCACTTGAGATAGATACTTTACCTAACTTATTATTCAATATTCCATTCATATCTAGCCTCCATACTGCGACTTGTATTTTAAGGAACCTACGCGAATCTACCGCAGAAAGTCCACGCAGTCAGACTTTCCTCGCATTATGGAAAATAATTTCTCATATAATCTGCGAATTCCGATTTAATCATGTATATATTATACTATCAAAGCTAAAATAAATAAAGTGAATCACGCAATTTTATTAAACTGGGCAATTCACTTTAATGTACTGATATAAATTTTCGAAAATTAATAGCATTAGGCACGCTCAACTTTACCTGAACGTAAGCAAGAAGTACAAACATACATCTTCTTTGTTGCTCCATTAACCTTAACTCTAACAGACTTAACGTTAGAATTCCAAATCTTATTAGATCTTCTATGAGAATGACTCACTGCATTACCAAAGTGAGCACCTTTTTCGCAAACTGCACATTTAGCCATATCAATTACACCTCCTTACCGGTATTCGGTATTGGGTAAAATTACCCACAACAGAACATATTGTATCAGAACACAATATATTTTGCAACACTTTTTTTTAGAAAATTTATATTCTGTCAATGGCAGAACATATTATATCCTACAAGAATCAATATAATAATAATAGATATGCATAAAAACAAGTTATCTGCAAGAAGCAGCGCTATTATCATGCCAACAGCAATCCAGAATATAATAAATCCAAGCATCCGGCACATTTTAATCCCCCACACAATTTATAAAATGTCTAATCCTGGTTAAAAGCATAGTAGTATACCACAGATTTCCATACTAAAATATATGTTATTTTTTTATATATATAACCTGTAGTCTCATATAAAAATGCCTGGAACAAATGCCAAAATGCTTATTATTGCAAAATACAATCAATCTTCCTTTGAAACATCTCCGATGGCTTCATCTATATCATCATCCATCTTAACATCACCAAATCTGCCAGTTATTTTATCAACAACATCAGGAACCATATCCAGTATCTTAGTAACTGTATCCTGATTTTTGATATTAACAAGCTTTGTCGCACCATTCTGTATTACAAGAACAGCACTTGGTGACATTTTTGCAGTCATGACTCCACCTGCATTATTCTTTTTATCACCTGCAAAAGCTCCGGCACCAACGCCAAATGAAACATCACATAATGGTAAAATTATAGTATCCTTCACATGCACAGCTTCACCAACAACTGTCTTCGCTGATATAAACGAATCCATCCCCTTAAAAAGTGATGCAACGGTTGTATCAAAACTGTTCTTATTATTCTCTGCCATATACACTCCTCCATTCTATCTTTTAAATACCAGTTTCCGAAATCTGTCATTCCTGTATACACGAAACGCTATAAGCAGAAGCTTGTATATCCTTATTCTGCCTTTTAAATATATGCTTCCCTCTATTATTTCCTGTTCAAAATCCGGGGTTATATTCATATCTATGCCGATAAATCCGTAAAATATTGAGGCATAGACAAGGATTTTGCCAGTAATATAAGGATCCTCACACCCATAATGAATATTAATATCCTGCTTAACAGGTTTAATTTCATGAAGAAGAAGCTTAAACTGTTCAAGCAGGAATCTGAACATTTCTTTATTTGGCTCATCTTCAATCGCAGTTTTTATTTCATCAATTTTTGCTTTAAGCTTATCCTTTGTTTTTATAGCATTTACGATTTTACGCTTTATTTTTTTTAATATATTCTTAGCTTTATCTATCAATGCAGCTATTCTGCCATCTGTGCTTTCTTCTTTTTTCCGTTGTCGGTTTTTAGCTTCATCTGGCTTTTTAGCTGTTTTTTGTGTAGACCCAGTCTCCGGTTTTGCTATAGTTTTCTTTACCAGTGTCTCATTTTTTTTCGTTACTGATTCCGTGGCTGCTACACTGTCATGTTCATGATAAACATTTTCTTTTTTTTCTTCATCAAAAACATTCTTTTCTTTTTTATGCTTTGGCTTTTTTTCAACCTTCGGGGGTTTATTCCCAGCTTGACTATCCTGCTGTTTATTGCTGTCATATAACGTAAAAAACAAAGCCTTAACCCTGATATCAGATTCTTTATCATAAGACATATTTATTCTCAAAAGATTAAAAAGCCATCCAACATGCAGCTTTCCCTTAAAATGCCCATGATAATCTGCTAAAATCCTATACCTGACAGGTACAAAAAGTACTATAATTACCGCAAGCAGCAACAAACCAGCAATAATAAGAAGAATTATTCCGATAATCTTAAGTATCAATAATAAGATATGCACCAACGAACATTCCTCCTACCGTTTATTTCCAAACTTCAAATATCCGCTTATATCAAAGCCGCCAGTATTGTGATACACCTCATCAATTATATCTCTTACAAGTTCAAGTGCTTCCATGCGTCCTTTTGCTATTCCAACAACATATATATCTTTAAGAACCTTTTTTTCTTTAAAGTGTGGCTGCAACAGCACATTAGCAGAATACACATCAAGTATATTGGAAGGATTCGATGGCAGTGTTATAAGATATGTATCAAATGACAGTTTCTTCTTTACAACACGACCTAAGATCTTATATTTAGCTTTTCTGGCTTCATCGCCCATATATAGTCCTTTATACCACTTCACAATATGCTCCCATAATCCAATCTACTGACCACTAATCAACATTCTTATAACTTCAACAACAGCCTTTTTTTCTGCCTCATCGCTGCATTGTATAAGCGAACTGTTAATATAATCCTGTATTTCTTCTGTATTATTAAAAAATACAGGAAGCATTGATAATACCGATGCCATCACAGCCCTTCTTACACATACCTCTTTTGATGCAAACAGTTCATCAAGTTCTTTTATAAACCTTTCTGCAACAGAATCGGCATATGAATCAGCAGGTACCTCTTCAAAATATTCCTTAGGCGCTATATCTACAAAATCACTTCCAGATTGTAATTTCTGAATAACATCCAGATCTTTATACATATCAAGCATAGACATATCAGCCAGCTTTTCTTTAAGGTTTCCGAAAGCATACTGTGTAGCAAAATCAGCTGACATAATCGCTTCAAGAATATGCTCCTGTTTGCCTTCAAACGCTTCAAAAAGCACTGCTATTTCATCAAGATCCTGTTCATCCTCAAAAACAGCCTTTGACTTTCTTATAATATCTTTTGATGCATTCACCTCATTGCTATCTCCAATTGTATTATTGTCAGATAATATAATTGTATACAGATCATTTACTATCTGTGCGAGAAGAACATATATATCAGCTGCATCAGCCATCTTTTCTGTTGCAATATCCAACGCACCTTTAAGTCTTGTATATCCGGCCTGATCGAGATTTTTATAGTCAGCCTTATCAAGTGTTACATATATATCATGCATATCCGTAAAAAAGCTGTTATCCATATCTGCCCTGCCAAGCATGGCACTTGTACTCAACGAATAATAAAAATCGTCTATTGTCTGCTTCTGTGCGCCATGATAAAGGGTGAATGCATCGCTTATATGGTCATAAAATCTTCCTTTTGACATTCTTACAGGAAGCTGCCCTACTACATCCGATATTCTGGCATTAATAGACACGTTATCCTTATCAGAGAATATATAATGCATAATATCATTAGTCATATATGTATTATAGTATTCCTCATCAAATACGCTGTCATCATATCTATGTTCAACCCTGTTTAAGACATGCTCATACACCTTGAACTTATCAACATAATCTGTAACACTCTCCATTATGCTTATAATCTGGTTTCTAAGATTCTCTATTCTTTCTACAAGCATACTTCTTTCTGCCACAGATGAATCTATAGAAGACAATTCTATAACCTCATTCACGCCTTGAAATATCTCCAAGAAATGCTCATCATCTATTTCGTTATCTTTAATCATATTAAGAATCGTATAATAATTCATAGATAACTTAATATAAGCAAGACCATTATAAAGGGAAGTCAAACCTTTTCCATATTTTTCAAGATTCTCTTCAAGATTTTTTCCTTTTGTTATTTCACTAGCAATATACCCTAAATTCTTCATATACCTTTTCCTGTATTCTTATTTATCGCCATGGACCATATGCATATGCTTTTAATACCACACAATCCATGACACAATTATTTTATTTTACTTAAGATTAAGCTTATCAAGTGCATCGCAGAAATCAAATGTAGCAAAATAATCCTTAGGTGTTTCTGCCCTTCTGATCATCTGTACATCACCATTTTCCTTAAGAAGAAGTTCTGCTGATCTTAACTTTCCATTGTACTGATAACCCATTGAGAAGCCGTGGGCTCCTGTATCATGAATAATAAGATAGTCACCCATATCAATCTTTGGAAGCATTCTGTCTATCGCAAACTTATCACTATTCTCACAAAGTGATCCAGTTACATCATACTTATGGTCACAAGGTGCATCTTCCTTTCCAGCAACCGTAATATGATGATATGCTCCATATATAGCAGGTCTCATAAGGTTAGCAGCGCAGGCATCAACACCAATATACTCCTTGTATATATGCTTTTCGTGAATAGCCTTTGTAACAAGACAGCCATATGGTGCGAGCATAAATCTTCCAAGCTCTGTATATATAGCAACATCGCCCATTCCAGCAGGTGTAAGCACTTCATCATACACCTTATGCACACCCTCACCTATAACTGCAATATCATTAGGTGTCTGCTCTGGCTTATATGCAACACCAACACCACCTGAAAGATTAATAAACTTAATATCTGCACCTGTTTTATCTCTCAACTCTACAGCAAGCTCAAAAAGAATCTTTGCAAGTGTTGGATAATACTCGTTAGACACAGTATTACTTGCAAGGAAGGAATGAATACCGAAATGCTTAACTCCCTTACTCTTTAATATCTTAAAGGCTTCTATAATCTGATCATGTGTCATACCATACTTTGCATCGCCAGGATTATCCATAATCGAAGTACCAAGCTGGAAATATCCACCTGGATTATATCTGCAGCTCATAGTTTCAGGGAACTTTCCATCAAGGATCTTATCAAGAAAATCAATATGTGTTATATCATCAAGATTGATAGTAGCACCTATTTCATTAGCGTATGCATACTCTTCTGCTGGTGTATCATTAGATGAAAACATAATCTCACCCGGCTTATAGTTAAGTGCATAAGCCATCATAAGCTCTGTTTCAGATGCACAGTCAACTCCGCATCCGAATTCCTTTAATATATTTAAAATATATGGGTTAGGAGTTGCCTTAACAGCAAAATATTCTCTATATCCCTTATTCCATGCAAAAGCTTCCTTTAGTCTTCTTGCATTATCCCTTATACCTTTTTCATCATATAAATGATAAGGTGTAGGATATGTCTTATCAATTTCCTTAAGCTGTTGTAATGTTACAAATGTCTTTTTCTTACTCATTTTGCTCTCTCCGTTCTGCGTATTAGCGCATATATAAGTACATCTTCATATAATCCTGCTGTATCAAAGCCCTGCTAAAACCAGCAGCATATATTTATCCACGTTGAATTGTATATTAGATACCCTCTTTCGTCAAGTATTATACATTATGCAAAAAGAGAACACCTTATATAACAAGGTGTTCCCGGCATATAATCCATAATATGCAGCATATACTTTTATAACTTTTATAACAAATAATCTGCTATTAATAAATCAGAGATTTCTACAGCCAGTAAATGAAGTAGGGGTTATTCTGACATTTTTTCCATAATCAGCTTCCTTAAGACTGCTGCAGTTAACAAATGCTTCTTCACCTATACTCTCCAGTGTTGAAGGAAATACTACCTTTTCCAGTCTCTGACAGTTCTCAAAAGCATTGGCGCTTATAGCCTTAACCCCTTCTGGGAGTTCTACCTCCACAATATCATCCCTGTTAGCAAAAAGCTCCTCAGGAATAACAGAAAAATCGCTCATATCTATCTCTTTAAATGTTTTATTATATAACTTAACCTTAATTCTGTTGCTCATAATCTCTCCCTCTCTTTCTAATCTTTATTCTATAGTGTTTCTGCTGATTCCTAACATATTAAGAACATTTTTTCCTGAGCCAGTCAATGCTGTCTTATAGTAATTCATAAGCTCATTGTCTGATACAGAAAAAAGCTTTGATAATATAGCTTTATATGTATTCATGACATATTTATAGTCATCATAATCCAGCAGTGTCCTTGTTGTTCTATAACCAGATGAAGTATATGAAGTCCTCTGACCTGCAACATAAGCTCTGTTAGCAGTTATCTGGCTTCTTAACCTATTCAGTCCATTTTTATCCAAAGACACTGCATCGCTTTGTTCTGATGCAGATGATGAACTAACCATGATCCCTGTATCCTCTACTGCCTCACTTCCTGACATATCTGTTTTAGCCGCTCCGTCTATAGTTCTTGAATCGTTTGATAATACCCCTCCAAGAATATCATTGATCCTGTCTATATAGCGCAGTGTTTCATTATATGGAGGAACACCACCATATCTGCTCACAGCTCCGCTTCCAGCATTATATGCAGCAAGTGCCAGCGACACATTTCCATTATAATCATCAAGAAGATATGCTAACATCTTAGCTCCACCTGTTATATTCTGTCTTGCATCAAACGGATCTTCTACCCCAAGTGACTGGGCTGTTGTTGGCATAAGCTGCATAATTCCCTGTGCGCCGCAGCTTGAAACCGCCTCTGTATCAAAATCTGACTCTGCCTTTGCCACAGCTTTTAACAGGTTAAGATCAACACCATATTCGTCAGATACCTCCTTAAATATATCATCCAGTGATTCGCTGCCAGAACTTATCTGATTGATCATGCCATCAAAATCTGTCTGTTGTGTCTGCCTTATATTCTCACCCTGGCTTACAAGATATATATTGCCATCTAAAATATTACCTATTGAACCTACTATCATAATCACCAGTTTCCTTCTCTTTTTAGTTTTCTGTATATTGAATAAGCCTCTGATAATATCTGCTTTTCATTATCAAACTCAAGAAGATGATATGCTTCATGATACTTATAAAACCCAACATCATAAAAATATTCTTCTCTCTGCGGCTTACAGTCATAGCTATCAGCCTCGCATAAATACCAGTAAACACTTTTATCTATATGTCTGCTACCTGCTTTAAAGGCATACTGCGTTTCACCTATATATTCTCTGACCTTAACGCTTGCACCACTTTCTTCAAGTATTTCTCTTATTGCTGTCTGTTCATGCGTTTCTCCCTTTTCAACAGTTCCTTTAGGAAGAACCCATCCATCATGTGTATTCATATAGTTCCTGTATAACACAAGAATCTTGCCACGGAATATAACAACTCCGCCACAGCTAAATGCTTCCGACATTTTAATCCTCCAATTCATTATACAATGCTGAAATTCTATAATCAAGGCTAACCTCTAGACTAATTACACTTTTTTTCGACACCTTATTCAAAGAATGCATCGAACACAGCTTTAGCTGTGTACTGGGCACTTGAGCCTGAATATCCTCCCTCAAGTACTACGCTTATAGCAATCTGTGGATTTTCTGCCGGTGCAAAACCGACAAACCACGAATGTATATTGTCACTACTGTCATACTGTGCCGAACCTGTTTTACCAGCAGCATTATAAGACGACCATCTCATTGAACTTCCTGTTCCAGAGTCTATAACCTCTTCCATGCATTCTGTCAGATATTCTGCCTCTTCTGCCGACATAAGCTGTTCTATAACTGAAGGTTTATACTGCTTGACTATTCTGCCATATGCATCTTCAATATAATCCACAACATATGGTGTCATCATTTTACCACCATTGGCAACTGTTGAAGCTATCATAAGATTATGCAAAGGACTTATCATTGTCTTTCCCTGTCCAATCGCAGTTTCCTGTGACTCGCTTATTCCTGACTCTTTATTAAGCACAAAAGAGCTCTTATTGTATTCAAATGCAACAGGTATATTTCTGTTAAAAAGGAATGTGTTACACAATTCCCTGAATGATGCATTGTCAAGACCTGCTCCTATATGTGAAAAAGCAGAATTACATGAATTAGCAAATGCTTTTACAAGAGTTTCTGTCTTATGTACGTTGCCATCTGCGCAAGGAATAGTTGTTCCACCTTCTTCATAATCACTTCCACTGCAGGTATATGAAAAATCATCATATGTATTCTTATTCTCTCTCATATACTCAAGGGTAGTCATTATCTTAAACGTCGAACCAGGTGCATACAGCCCCTGTGTTGCCCTGTTAAGTAAAACAGAATCCTTACTGTCATAGCTTATCCATTCATCATAGTCCTCATATACAAGATTCGGATCAAAATCCGGTTTTGAAACCATGGCAAGTATCTTTCCTGTTGAAGGCTCCATGACTATAATAGCTCCTTTATTGCTGCCAAGAGCCCTATATGCTGCTTTCTGTAATGTTGTATCAAGTGTTGTATACACATTATGTCCCTTTGCCTTCTCACCAGTAAGATCTGTCGATATCTGATCAAATATATTGTCTGTTTCCGATAACAAATAATAGTTTTCTGCCAGCTCAACTCCCATCTTTGTCTTTGAATTGTATCCTATAACATGTGAAAACAGCTTTTTTTGTGGATATATGCGAGTTTCAACACCGTTTTCATCAGTATCAGTAGTTGCAAGAAGTGTTCCATCTGCAGAATATATATCACCTCTCACGACTTTTTCTGCCTGATTGTCAACTCTTTTATTATATGGATTATTTATGACATTTTTTGCATCTTTTATATTAAACATACACAAATATATAATCATAATCGCAAAAAGACCAACAAAGATAAAAGATATTATGTTAGTTTCCCTGTTCCTTAAACCCTTTTTGCTGCCTTCCACTATATCTGCCGGTGTACGTCTTTTTTTACTGTTTTTTGGTTTTGTTTTTAACATTTTTTGCTTTTCTGTCATTTTCATACTCACCTTCATCATGTCTCATGTTATACATACCATTAATAAGTGAAAACATCACAAGCGAACTTATGATTGAGCTTCCTCCATAGCTTACAAATGGTAAAGTAACACCTGTCATAGGTATGAGCTTAATAGCTCCTCCAACTGTCAGAAACACCTGAAAACCATATGTAACTCCCAGTCCAACTGCTACAAGCCTGTAAAACAGTGTCTTGCATCTTGATGCAATATTCATCATAAGAATAAGATTATTAAGACACACTAACAGCATGGCAATCGAAAAAATCAAACCAAACTCTTCTGTAACAGCCGCAAACATAAAGTCCTTCTCAGCAACAGGTATTTTTTCCGGCATTCCCTGACAGAAGCCATAGCCAAACCATGAGCCCATGCCTATGGAAAACAAAGACTGGCATATCTGGAATCCACTTCCATCAATATTGCTCCACGGATCCTTCCATACTATAAATCTTTTTCTCACATGAGAAAATAACTTATATGCAAGTACTCCTGCTACGCCTCCTGCTGCAAGTCCAGCACCAGTATACAGCACATTTTTAGTTGCAATATACATCATCGAAAGATATACAACAAAGAATATAAGCGCTGCACCAAGATCTGTTGAAAGCACAAGTATTATGACATGTAATGCTGCAAATACAGTAACTATAGCTGTCTGTCTGAAAGTTGTTGCCTTATTAAACATAGATGCAACAAACATAACATATAATATCTTAACGAACTCAGCCGGCTGTACAGATACAGGTCCAAGTGTAAGAACAAGATTAGCTCCATATATTTTATTTCCTAAAAGAACCGCCGTAAGAAGTGCAAGTCCGGCTCCGCAGTATATCCATCCCATCTTTCTAAAGCTTTTAACTGTCTTTAAGAGCCACGGAACTGCAATAGTTAATATTGTTCCTGCAACTGCTATTGCAAACTGTTTAACACATTTTGCATAATCAAGTCTTGCTATCATTACAAAGCCCACTGCCATGAGCATACACATATTATTGACAAGCAGACGTGATGCTTTAGGATAAAAAATCATATATATCATTATAACTACCATGAAATATACAAGCTGGGCAAAATACATGAATATATATTTCATATCATCATAAACAATATACATAATAAGAAAACCAATAAAATGCACAACTACCATTATAATATTCTGTGTAATATATATTGTTCCTCTTTTTTCCTCATTTCTTATAACCGCACCCCTGTAAGCTGCCAGCGCATAAAATGCCATAAGAAATGCCAGTACATACTTAGATAATTCCAAACAAACTGACTGCATATTAATTAACTCCTCTATAGAAATGACCTTTATAGTCTATATCAGACTTATTATTAAGAATATTACGTATCTGTTCTTTGCTTTCATCATCAAACTCATATCTGTACGAGCTTACAGACATATCATCAAGTACATCTTCTTTTGACAAATCAAATGCACCCGCTCTGGTTACAGTATAACAGAAACTGCATACGCTTTTAACAATATACTCCCTGTCTGTATTCTGCTTTAACAAGGTTTCTTTATTTTTTTTATCACATTTTCCATATGTTTTTCTTACACATTGCTTAGAAACCATCAACGGTGCCCTGCCATATACTATAAGCTCACTGCCTTTTCCACATACACTTTTTAACTCCGATGCATTAAGCTCATATGGCAATGTGTATTCTTTCATATTAAGGTCTGCATTTTCCAAAATGTCTTTTAATTCATTTTTTGCATATGTATTAAAAATATAAAGACCAGCATCTGTTATTATATCATAACAATTTCTGTTATTTTTTAAAGATAGTTTTTTTCTTTCAGCAAGTAAACCTGCCTCTTCAAGATTTCTTACAAGATATCCTTTAACCTTACCTTCAAAATGAGTATCCACATAATCAAACAGACTGCATAAAAGTTCATGATTATCCTGCGTTAATATATACGAAAGTCCAATATAAAGCTCTATATCAGAAGCTGCTGCTGCTTTTCCTAACGCTTTGGAAAACTCATCTTCATCACGATAAAATATATCAAAGTCAATATATACTCTCTTTACATTTTCCGTCATAAGAACTGTATCAAGATGCTGCACATTATATAAATATACACTTTTAAAACATTCTTTTTCTTTATGCTGCACCCCATCCCGTTTATATGAATCATTTATTTCTTCTGTAGCAGTTATTTTACAGCTTCTTTGATGCACTTCTATAAGCTTTTTATCAAGCTGCAAAAGAGCCTCCCTGCGAAGCTTTTTTATCTCACTGACTGGCATAAATATATCACTATCTATAACAACTTCTACCTGTCCAGCTATATAACCGGTCTGTCCCATCATTAAAAGCTTGTTCTTAATGTTTTCTTTAGTTGCTGCCTGTTTTGATGCCTGCTGTACTTCTTCACCATAAACAGTCACATAAACATCCTTACTGCTTATTGTAAGTTCCGCTTTTTCTCCCTTTAAAGCCTTAAAATAAATATCGACAGAAATACATGTATTGCAATCAACATAGCTTTTTTTAACCAGCTCAGTCAGATATGCATTTTTCATTCTGTTAAGCATTTTTCCAACGGCAAGATCATACTTTTTAGGAAGATTAACCACCATAGTCTGACCTTTTTTTATATCACTTCCACTTTCAAAGCTATGTTCCTTATCGATTTCAAAAACGTCCTGACGGTTAATATCTGTCAGTGCCTTAAATGTAATCTTTCCTTTTACGTTAGACACAACCTGAAGTGCTTTTACACCCCAGTGGTTTGGTCTGGTAAGTGCCATCATATCTCTTCCCTTGCCGGTGTCATAAAAACCAGTAGTAAACGCTCCTCTGTTATATATATCACAAAGCTGCTCTATATCCTTATCAGAAACTTTATATCCTTTTCTGCCATTAGCGATATATTTATCTACATACTTTCTATATATGGAAGTCACATAAGCTGCATAAGTTACATTCTTCATTCTGCCTTCTATTTTAAGTGAATACACTCCTGCATCTATAACATCAGGAAGTATCTTCAGCGCACACATATCTTTCGGACTTAGTGCATATTTTTCATCCTGATTATTTATTATGTTCTGCCCGTCATACACTTTATATGGCAAACGGCATGGCTGGGCACAACGCCCCCTGTTTCCACTACGTCCACCATTAAAGCTGCTCATAAGACACTGTCCCGAATAGCAGTAACACATAGCACCATGAACAAAGCTTTCAATCTCCATATCAGGATATGCTTCATGAAGTTTTTTTATTTCTCCCAATGTCATCTCTCTTGATGTTACGACCCTTACTGCACCAGCTTTATATAAAAGGCCAGCACCCTCTACACCTGTCTGTGTCATCTGTGTACTGGCATGTATATCCATATCAGGAAAATTCTGCCTTATAAGCCTCATAACTCCAAGATCCTGAACTATGACAGCATCAAGCCCCCTTTCATAAAACGGGGCAATATAATCAATCAATTGTCCTTCTATTTCATTCTGCTTAAGAAGTGTATTGACAGTAAGATATATATGTCTGTCCAACTTATGCGCATAATCAAGTGCCTCAAACATTTCCTCCTGGTTAAGATTTCCTGCATATGCCCTTGCCCCAAACATATCGCCACCAAGATATACAGCATCCGCACCTGCATTAATAACAGCCTTGCATATATCTAACGATCCTGCTGGCGCTAATACCTCTACTACTTTACCAGCATTATTGTATCCGCCTTTATTATCCATATATGTATAATATCCGGTCATCTTTCTTCCTCACTTCTTATACTCAAAATGTAAAATAGGACTGCAGGTATATATCCCCAGTCCCCTTTATGTATATATTACTTTCTTGAATCTTCAAGCTCAGTTTCAAGCTTAACTATATTATTCTGAAGCTTGCTTATTTTGTCTTTTAATTCTTCTATCTGCTTATCTGCTGCCTCAGCCTTTATCTGTTCAGCTATAAGCTCATGCTTCAGATTATATATTTCTTTATCTTTGTTTTCTATTTCCAACGAAAGATTATCTCCAAGCTTTTTGGCCTTAAAGTAATCATCCGCAATATTAAGATACATAAGATTAGAACGCACCTCTGCTGACTGTCTTCTAAATCCATCATCTTTAGTGAATTCAGCTAACTTGTTATTAATATATGAAGCTATTTTCTGAAGATATTCCTCACTTTCATAGCCTCCCAAAGTAAATACCTTACCGCCTATAATTACTTCCGTTGTATTCTTTGATGACATAGCATCCTCCTGACATAACATATATTAGTGATGCAAAGCTTTCTGCCCCATATGGTCATTATGATTTCTTCATGACACATCATATATTAAAGTATACAATAACTACTCTTTTAGTTCAATACCAAGATTTGCATAAGCCTTTCTCGTTGCCATTCTTCCTCTTGGTGTCCTGTTCAGATATCCATTCTGTATAAGATAAGGTTCATACACATCTTCAAGTGTACCAGAATCCTCTCCTATTGAGGCAGAAAGTGTCTCTATTCCAACCGGTCCTCCTTCAAACTTATTAATAATAGTTGAAAGAATAAGCCTGTCATTTCTATCAAGACCCTCTTTATCAACATCAAGAAGATCAAGGGCATAGTCAGCCACTGCTTTTGTTATATTACCATCATACTTAACCTGCGCAAAATCTCTTACCCTTTTTAACAGCCTGTTGGCAAGTCTTGGGGTTCCTCTTGACCTTCTGGCAAGCTCATAAGCCCCTTCCTCATCTATGTTCACACCAAGAACTGCTGCAGATCTGACTATTATTTTCTTTAATTCATCATGTGTATAAAACTCAAGATGATTAACAACTCCAAACCTGTCCCTCAAAGGTGCCGACAGCAAGCCTGCTCTTGTTGTTGCTCCTACCAGCGTAAACCTTGGAAGCTCAAGTCTTATAGATCTTGCCGTTGCTCCTTTTCCTATCATTATATCTATCTCATAATCCTCCATCGCCGGATATAAAACTTCCTCTACCTGCCTGTTAAGACGATGTATCTCATCGACAAACAATATGTCACCTTCTGCAAGATTGTTAAGAATCGCAGCCATTTCACCTGGTTTTTCTATAGCCGGACCAGATGTAACCTTTATATTAACTCCCATTTCATTAGCTATAATACCAGCAAGTGTCGTTTTTCCAAGTCCTGGAGGTCCATAGAAAAGTACATGGTCAAGTGAATCTCCTCTTTCCTTTGCTGCCTCTATATACACTTTAAGATTTCTTTTTACCTTTTCCTGTCCCACATAATCCTCAAGATGTAACGGACGAAGCGAGTTTTCGACCTTTGCATCTTCTGCAAGAATCTCTGTTGATATTATTCTTCTTTCCATATTCTTTTCTCACCTCTCATTATCCCTGGCTTTAAGCTCACACATCAATATACATATGACTCTACATTATAGCCAGACCCTTAAGTGCCTCTTTTAATATCTGCTCTGAATTCTTATTCTGGATATTTTCAACTTTTTTGACAGCCGCTATGGCATCCTTACTGCTATATCCTAAAGATACTAAAGCCTCCACCGCTTCGTTCATAACGATAACTGTGTTATCCTGTACTGTATTTTTTTTGTTATTATTGTTAACGGCCATTTCAAATGCATCCTCAAGCCTTAACTTATCTTTTAATTCTATGATAAGTTTCTGGGCTGTTTTAGCACCAACGCCAGGACAACTCTTTATCAGATTAACATCATCTGACAAAACAGCAAAACGTAAATCATCTGTACTTATTGCTGATAATATTCCAAGAGCGCCCTTAGGACCTATTCCGTTTACATTAAGAAGCAGTTTAAACACTTCAAGTTCATCCTTTGAAAGAAAACCAAAAATCTGCATTGCATCCTCTCGTACGTGAAGATATGTATATATTCTTACCATATCTCCCACTGGTGGGAGACTGTCTATTGTCATAGCCGATGTTTTGATATTAAAGCCTATACCATTATTCTCGATGACAACGGTATCAGCTGATATTTCTGCAACTTCTCCTATTATATATGAAAGCATAACTTTTTCCTATCTATAATAATTATCATTTTAAAACCATCAACAAATCACGAATCACTGCGCTGCATACCAAGACAATGATTAATAAACTGCTGGGCTGTTCTTCCTGATATACCACCGTGGCTTAATTCCCACTTGTTAGCTTCTGCCATGAGTTCATCATCTGTCATATCAAGCCCACTCTTTCTTGCCAGTCCTATTACAATATCATAATATTCCTTATTAGAAGGCTTTGAATAGCATATCTGACATCCGAATCTGTTTACAAGAGACATCTTCTCTTCTATTGTATCTGACCTATGAAGACCGTTTGTTGTCTCCATATCATTTCTATCATTCCATGTTTCTTTAATAAGATGTCTTCTGTTAGATGTTGCATATATAAGTATATTATCAGGCTTTGTTTCAACTCCGCCTTCTATAACTGCCTTAAGGAACTTATATTCAATCTCAAACTCTTCAAATGAAAGATCATCCATATATATAATAAACTTATAATTTCTATTCTTAATACTTGCAATGACATTGGAAAGATCCTTGAACTGGTGCTTGTATATCTCTATCATACGAAGTCCCTGGTCATAGTACTGGTTAACAATAGCCTTTATACTTGTTGACTTACCTGTACCACTATCACCAAAGAGCAATGCATTGTTTGCCTTTCTTCCCTGAACAAAGTTCTCTGTGTTTTCAACAAGCTTCTGCTTCTGTATTTCATATCCAATAAGATCATCTAAAACAACCTTATCCATATTATTGATTGGATGGAATACAAGACCATCCTTTTCATCACTTGATATTCTGAATGCCTTATTGAGACCAAACATACCAACGCCAAATGCTTTGTAGAATTCTGTCACCTCATCAAAGAATTCATTCTCATTCTTAGTTCTTTCAAGCCTGCTGCTAAGCTCCCTTACCTTTTCACTTACATTTTTATTATACATAAGCTCTTTTTTTACAATAGCTTTATAATTGGAAATGATAGAAAAGCAATCGATTCCCAGCTTTTCTTCTATTTCACCGAAATCATAATGGAAAAGATTGTAAAACACCTTAAAATCATTTCTGGCAAATATGTTGACACTTCCGTCATTAGCACCAACCTTTTCACATGTTATACTGAATGGATTCTCATTAGTAATAAGGAAGTATGTAAGGTAATTATGCCAGAGATTGTTATCAAAGCCATAATCAGTTGCCACCTCCAGAATTCTTTTAATCTGTGTATATATATCTGTAATAAGCTCTTCTTTTGATGACAAATTATTATCAAAACGATTGAATATATCCGCCATTGATGATAAAATACTATTGTTGTCAAGATTACCATACATTATTAATTTTGATATTTCCTTATACATAACTTGTTATTTCCTTTCAGAATTATTAATTTTATATAATATATCTTAAATATGCGTTGCATTCAAGAATTAATGCTGTATCATATATAATAACATACAAAGTATGAATTTTGTCAATTTTTTTAGAATTATTAGTCAATTTAACTATTGACACCTAACAAACTAATGATATAATCTGTAAAGAACTTTGCAAAAGTTTGTAAAAGTTTTAACAGGCTTTTATCTTTTATATTTAGTGAGGATTTCAAATGAAAATCGTATCAGATGTCAATGCAGTTTTATACATATTATTAACTCTGTTTTATTTCTATCAGGGTGTATACGTACTAATTGCTTTGATTGGAAAAAAGAAAAAAAATAACATAAAAGAAGATAATGCGGCACTTCACAAGTACGCATTCATTATTGCTGCACGAAATGAGAATGCTGTTATCGGTAATCTGATCGACAGCATAAAGAACCAGAACTATCCTAAAGAACTTATTGATGTTATTGTTGTTGCAGACAACTGTACAGACAATACCGCTGAAATATCGCGCCAGCACGGTGCTATAGTATATGAACGTTTCAACAACATACTTGTTGGTAAGGGTTATGCCATGGACTATGTCTTTAATAAGATAAAAGAAGAACATGGTGACTATACATGCTATGATGGTTACTTTGTATTTGATGCAGATAATGTTATTGATGTTAACTATGTCAAAGAGATGAATAAGGTGTTTGACAGCGGCTATAAGGTTGTAACAAGCTATCGTAATTCCAAGAACTATGATACCAACTGGATTACTGCCGGCTACTCTCTCTGGTTTATAAGAGAAGCCAAGTACCTTAACAATCCACGTATGATGATTAAAACAAGTTGTGCAGTATCCGGAACAGGATATCTTGTTGATAGTTCAATCATCAAAAAGAACAATGGATGGAAATGCAATCTTCTTACTGAAGATATTGAATTTACCGTTACTAATATTCTTAATGGTGAAAAAGTTGGATACTGTGGAAACGCCATGTTCTATGATGAACAGCCTACTACCTTCAGGCAGTCCTGGAATCAGCGCATGCGCTGGACAAAGGGATTTTATCAGGTATTATTTAAGTACGGCAAGGATTTATTTATAACAATGTTCAAGGAAAAAAGAATGTTTGTATCATGTTATGATATGATTATGACTCTTGCTCCTGCAACATTACTTACACTTGGAACTATTCTTTTGAATGTTGTTTTACTTTTATGCAGTGGTTTTAACCCTGTACTTTTCAAGCAGATATTTTGTCCTACTATAGCAGCTATACTTTTCGGTTTCTTTAACTTCTATATGATGTTACTTGTTATCGGACTTATAACTCTTATAACCGAATGGAAAAAGATTCTTGCACCTGGAAGAAAAAAGATAATGTATCTTTTCTCTTTCCCACTATTTATAGCTACATATATTCCAATCAGTATAGTAGCTCTGTTTAAAAAGGTTGAATGGAAGCCTATTCCACATACTGTTGTAAAGACTATTGATGATTTATCTATGCCACAGTACAAAGAATGAATATAATTATACATATAAAACATAGTTGGTTTTCAAAATAAAAAACATTGCTGTTTTAACTGACAGCAATGTTTTTTTATTCATACAATATGTATGGATTATCTTTTGTTCTCATATCATATATACTTTCAAGCCATCTTATAACACCAGCCTTAGACCTTCCAAATGGTGTTTTATGGCTGCACATGAAATTCTTCGCCTTTACTTTCTTAAGCACCTCTATTTCTTCCTTGAGAATCCCGGTATTATATAAGCTTTGAAAGCCCTTTTGCATTGCATATAATCCATCACCAAGAAAGCAGTATTCATTATTTACCTCCAGTGCTATACTTCCTTTCGCATGACTTGAGGGTAATGGAAAGATATGAAGTACTGATTTTCCATCTTCTATATAAACATCATCTTCTATTATGCTCCCAATATGTGTATGCTTATATGTCAATCTTCCCTGGTAAATATTGCAGCAATCAAGCTTTTCACATAACTGTGTAATATTTCCTATATGATCCTGATGAAAATGTGATAACACAATATTTACCTTTTTACCGGCTTTTGTGCCCTGCAAAACAGAATCACCACTATAATCACAGCATTCTGTCCTGATAAAACATTCTAACATATCTGGTATATCTGGATGGTTTCCAACATCATACAGCCATACTGCATCTTTACTATTTATTATGACAACATTTGCAGATAACGGATTAACTGTCGGCTGTATATATGATATATTATCATCTAATCTGGCAATTCTTAGTTCATCTTTAAACCGACACATTATCTTCTCATCCCCATACCACAGCTCATGCCTGTATCATTATCTGGTATCTCAGATATATATCTTGCATTAAATTCTGCATTTACCTCTGATATTTCCTTTTTACCATCTATATAGTCCCTGAAATACTCAAGTAAGTCCATCCCACTACTCTCGCAGCCTTCACACTCTTCCCATTCTTTAACAAGCTGAATTCTTTCTGACTTTGTTGTATCTTTTATTAATATGCTTTTCATCGTATCTACCTCCATTTATTTGATGCTTTTCTTTCTCGCTGTTAACATTAATCTCAACTTACTACTTTCCTGACATGCTTTGCAACTATACCTGATACCACTCCGATTACAACTCCTGTAAATACACCAGAAACTATAAGAACTGGCAGATAGAAAACTATAGCTTCACTTCCCATAATAAATACCGCTGCTATTATCTGTCCTATATTATGCATAACACCTCCGCACACGCTCACACCTATGCATGAAAAGAAATCAAGTTTTTTCATAATTATCATAATCGTAAGACTAAGCGCTGCACCTGATATGCTGAACAAAAAACTGTTAACATTACCAAAAAGAAGTGAAGTCAGTACTATTCTTAACAGGTTAATCACTATAGCTTCCTTAACACCAAGCACATATAGAATCGTAATAACTGCTATATTCGCAACTCCAAGTTTTATACCAGGAACTGGTATAGGAACTGGTATCACGCTTTCTATATAACTGAATATCATGGCAAGTGCTGTAAGCACACCACATAAGGCTATCTTTTTTGTTGATATACGAGTATACATTTATATGCGTCTCCATTTCACTTTGTTTTTATGCTGCATGTATGATTATTTTACTACAGAGTCTATGGAATCGTCATCCGGACTTCCCTTAATCTCTACGACAACTCTGTGTGGAAGACACACTATAGTTTCTCCCACCCTGCTTATTTTACCTGTCTTAACACACAGTTCATCTGGACAGTCAGCCTCCGTCATGCTAACCTTCCCGTCATTGATTACAACCTTATTCACTCCACCCTGATATCCATTGACCTCGATGGTTGTTTCATCACTGTTAAGATTCAGTGTCTTAATCACTTTTCCATCAACCTTGATAACCGCATAACTGCCATCTTTTTTAACGGTATAATTAATAATTAAAAATGCTGCCGCAGCTATAATAACCATCGACAGCACCAGAATAATATCTCTTTTTAATCTGACTTTATTATCCAATGCTTTACTCCTTTTATTTGTGACACTCACATTATATAATAGCATTTTATATTAAAGTCAGCAACAACTAACTTCTTAAATCAGCATTAAATCAGTAATCTTATTTACTCATTATTTCTTGCCGTTTTAAACTCTTCTTTTATCTGCTTAAGCAGCTCTGGATCAACAAGCACATCACATATCGAATCTGCAATTATCCTTGCTGCATAACCAATAGCGTCATGTGCCGCCTTACTCTTTCCTGCCTTTAAATAGCTTTCAGAATGTGGCTGTGCATCCTCATCTGTAAATGCAATTCTTATACATGAACCTGGAACTTCATAAAGCACATTTCCAAAGTCTGTAGAACCTGTCTTCTTTCTTGGAGGTGCTATAGCAGGTGCATGCTCATACTCTGCATTTGCCATAAGAAGATCATTAACCTTATGACACACTATCTTACTCTTAAACGGAAGATCCCTTTGGATTTCGTATGTAGTATCCGTCATAAGTGCTGCACCTTTAAGTATATTATAAAATCTCTCAACAACCTCATTAAGATACTTCGTACTATATGAACGCAGTGTATATTCCGCAACTGTTATATCAGGCACAACATTAGGAGGTCCACCTGCATTACGGATTGTATAATGCATCCTTGTATCATCCTTGACATGTTCTCTTAACATCTCAATAGCATGGAATGAAAGCAATGCCGCATCAAGGGCACTTCTACCCTCTTCAGGACTTATAGCTGCATGGCTTTTAACACCATGAAATGTTACTACAAAATTCTCAAGTGCCATACATTTCTCATCAACAGAAGTACTAGGTGAACCATGTGACATAAATGCAAGATCAAGTTCTTTCATATATCCCTTATCAAGCATAACGATCTTACCACCAAGTGTTTCCTCTGCTGGCGTTCCATATACCACAAGCTCATACGGATAATCTTTAATACATTCTTTTACTGCAACAGCAGCTCCTATTCCTGTCGGTCCCTGAAGATGATGGCCACACGCATGTCCGATTTTTTCAAGAGCATCATACTCTACTAGTATTCCAAGAACAGGACCATCCTCACCATTCTTATAAGATGCCCTGAATGCTGTTTCAAGCCCGGTTCCACGTTCAACTGCAAAACCTTCTTTTTCCAGATATTTGCATAACATTTCCGATGTCTTATATTCTTCACCACTTATCTCTGCAAGATCAAATATCGTATCTGACATCTGGCAAAGCTCAGACTTATGTGCATCTATCACTTCACCTAGCTTCTTTTTTATATTATCTGCCATATTTTATAATTACTCCTCTCACGCAATCCCTGATTAATAAAAAGTGCTATGTATAATGTACCTTTAAAAGGCATATCACAACATAACACTTCTTATAACACCTTAATTAATATCCAATCACTAACGCGCCTAACATAAATATACATCCAAGTGCTGTCCATATAAGGAACAGAGGCATCATAAACTTAAGCCACTTGCTATATGGGATCTTAGATACTGCAAGATATCCCATAAGTGATGATGACATAGGAAGTACTGAGTTAGAGAAACCATCACCTAACTGGAATGCAAGTACTGCTGTCTGTCTTGATATACCAACAAGATCTGAAACAGGAACCATAAGTGGCATAGTAACTGCAGCCTGACCTGTTCCTGATACGATTACACAGTTGATAAGTGACTGACAGATAAACATACCTACTGCCTTTATAGAACCTGGAAGGAAATTCACAAGGTTAACTATTCCATATACAATAGTATCAAGAATATGAGCATCACTTAATATAACCTCAACTGTACGTGCAATACCGATTATAAGACATCCAACTACAATACCCTTAGCACCCTCACCAAATTCTTTAGCTATCTTACTTGGTCCATATCCGTAGATTAATCCACAGATTACACCCATGAATATGAAAAGTCCTGACATTTCTTCAAAATACCAGCCCTTCTTTGAAAGACCATATATAAGCAGTCCAAAACCAAGTGCCATAACAACAAGAACACCTATCTGTCTTCCTGTAAGATTATCTGTTACATTATCAAATGTATACTCTTCATCTTCTTTAATTCCATAGATTACGCTCTTTTCAGGATTAGCTGCCACCTTTCTTGCATAGCATATTATATATATACTTGTTGCAGCAATCAGCACTACAAGAACAACAATTCTGTATGCCATACCTGAGAATAATGGTAATTCCGCAATATCCTGTGCAACTCCGACATTGAATGGGTTAAGTATACCTGCTGTAAAACCTACTGCAGCGCCAAGTGCTATCATGGCAGTACCTGTCACCTTGTCAAGGCCAAGAAACAGTGCAAGTGTTATTCCAATAGGAACAAAAATCATAACCTCTGATGACATACCCATTGTAAATCCAAATATAGAGAATAAAGTTAAAAATACGGGTATAACTACATACTTATGCTTTGAAAATGTCTTAGAAAGCTTCTTGCAAAGTGCAGTAAGTGCACCTGTAGAAGTTATAACCTGAAAAGCTCCACCAATTATTAACATAAATGTAATAGTAGATGCTGATTTAACTATACCTGTATATATAGCTTCTGGAATCTTTAACAGATTAAGCGGACTTGATTCAATCCTGTGATAACTTCCTGCCTCAACTAAAGTCTTTCCTGTTGCTGCATCCTTGTATCTTGCAAACTCACCTGCCGGCACAATATAAGTTGCTGCAGCTGCGATAATAATAATCACTACAAGAATTACAAATGTATGCGGCGTTTTCCATTTTTTCTTTTCTTTTGCCTGTGTTTCCATGTGTGAATCCTTTCTTAAAAAAAATACCATTACTCATTTTCATATGCATATATTACAATATCTGCTTTATATGATGTCGGGGTCAAAAGCCCCCGACTTTGATACCTACGAATTGTTCCGTGCTACGCACTCCCACAATTCTCCCCAATATTCGCATATCGTGGGATTATCATCCCACTTTTATGCTCATATCGGGGCGGGTCCCAAGGTCTTTCACCCACCTATGAGCAAGCTCATGTGGGTTTATACCTTTTGACCCTGGTATCTTTATATTTATATATAAATGAGAAATACTTTCAAATTACATATTTATTCTAATATATACTCATTCAAAAGTTAAATTGTATGTTTTTATAAAAAGTATAAATATAATTTATACTTTTGCAGGAATATCACATATGTTTTTATGCATAAGTTTTTACTTATAATTAATTCCTGTAAATTCTTTTGTAAGCCTTATCCACTCCATCAGCTCCCTGCGCTGTTCATCTCCTTTACGGAATGCTGCTGAAAAAGGAATCTTAAGTGTCGGATCTCCGACCTGTAACACGATTGAATCAGATGACAACTTCATAGCAGAAAGATAACTGTTAAGTGTAAATGCAATACCATACCCCTTCTCAGCAAGACGTATACCTGCATCTATACTGCTTATTTTATAAGTCATCTCTGGTAACACATCCGCATAAAACAGTGCATCCTCTTCAAGCTGTCTTATGCTCTGATTACTATGCTGAAGAATAAACCGTTCCTTGCTTACCATAGAAAGATCCAGCCATGGATATATACACGTATCCAGCCTTTTCACACTTAGAACTGCCGGGTGAGATTTTGGAAGGACTGCAACAAGGCAGTCCTCATAAATAGTTTCATATGATAACCGCGTATTACTAACACTGTTATATCCAAAAAACATATCAATGTCTCCACTGATAAGCTTTTCTTCAAGATCAGACAAATGTCCATCAACAGCATATACAACTGACTGTGGATACAGCTGATTGAATTCTGTCATAACAGAAGGAAACAATGCTTCCATCTGCCGTACCATATATCCAATCTGCAGCTTAACTGCAACATTCTTTCCTATATCAATCATTCTGTCTTCAAGTTCGAAACATTTCATAGTTATCTCTCTTGCAGACTTTACAAACTCTTCACCAGCATATGTAAGAATCATTCTTCTGCCTTTTCTTTCAAAAAGCTGTATTCCAAGAGAGTTCTCAAGACGTTTAAGCTGGATACTTAACGCTGGCTGTGATAAAAACAACGCATTTGCAGCCTTAGTCAGATTGCCATAGTTTGCAATAGTAAGAACATATTGCATATCTTTTTCTGTTATCATACAGGTCTTCCCTTTCATGTTGACATCTTTTCTTCTGCGCTCATTATATCTTATCCCTAGAATTTCTTAAGATATCCTGCAAGTAAATCTATAGTCTTTTTACTTTCTGGCAAAAATGGTTCAAACACACTGAATGCATGCGTAAGCCTCTTATCCTTTGGAAAATCTACAAACTCATATTCTTTTCCAGCCTCTGCTAATGCCTTCTCAAAATTTAATGTATACTTTCTTAAGTAATCATTGTGGCTTGTCACAAGCCATACAGGCGCAAGTGACTCTATAAGTTCCTTATTATCCGGGTTCACATACTTACCAAATGCTGACTTTTTATAATTCTTTCCATATAAATACCTTGGAAGAAACATTCCTATCTTATCAAACTTAGTTGTATAAAACATTCCGCTTATAAAGCCAATCGCATTAATATGTAAATCTGAAGGCTTAACACCTGCTGCCTTTGCTATTTTTTTATTATTCTGAATTGCATTGGTATACATAATAAGACACGCACCTCCGCTGTCACCCACCATGTATACGTGCGATTCATCTCCACCGTCTGTCCTGATACGCCCACTTATATAATCCATGGCCATAAACACATCCCTGAACTGGTCATATATCATACAATCCGGAATAAGGCGGTATTCTATGCTGTATACAAGAAATCCTTTCTTACACAACAAAGAACAATAATACTTATTAAAGCCTTTGTTTCCTATGATCAGTCCACCACCATGAACATTGATTATCACAGGAAGAACTTCTCCTTCTCTGTCCTTTGGGCGATATATATCAAGCTGGTGCGAAGGATTGCCATCTTTGGTATAAGCAATATTTTCTGTATATTCTACACCTTCTGGCATTGTAAGCTTCTTATCTCTTTCAATACATGATAAATCAAAGTCTTTTCTTTGCCTGTAGAACTGTTTTTCCATTATATTTGTCATTGTATTCCTCACGTATAAATCATAATATCGCATATATCTTAACCGATTAATGTCAGGATATCAATAAATATTTTTACATATTCCAAAAACATAAGTAAAAGAATTTAAATATTTTCCATAATTTAAAACGTCCTAACAAACCAGCTTACTACGCTCAGCCATAAGCCACTCCACAAGTCTGTCCATGCCCTCACCTGTCCTTGCACTTATTGGCATAATTATAGCATTAGGATTAAGTTCTCTAACATGCTGTGTGAACTTCTGTATATCAAAATCAAACACTTCAAGAGTGTCTATTTTATTTACAAGAATAACATCACACACCGAAAACATAAGTGGATACTTTAGTGGTTTATCATCACCTTCTGGGACTGACAAAATCATTATATTACGATGTGCTCCTGTATCAAATTCAGCCGGACATACAAGATTACCAATGTTTTCAAGAAACAATATATCAATATCATCCACACCATATTCACTTATTGCCTCTGCTGTCATAGTAGCATCAATATGACACAGACCACCATTATGAATCTGCATAGTCTTTACACCTGTTGCATCAGCAATCCTTCTGGCATCAATATCTGACTCAATATCAACATCCATTTCACCTATTCTTAAATCATTCTTAATCATATTGATAAGTCTTGACAACATAGTAGTCTTGCCGCTTCCTGGCGATGACATAATATTAACGAAGAATACATTCTTATCATTTAACATACGACGTGTTTCTTCCGCCTGATTATCATTATGTGAATAAACACTTTCATTTAACTTAATAACTCTGACATCTGACATTTTAATCTCCATTCTTGTACATAATTAAATATAAATTATTTCTTCAATATATTTCCAATCTGATTGCCCATCTGATTCTAATAGAGAATCAATATATTTTCTATATGTTAAAATGCATCTTTTCATATTCATTCTCTATATATATTTATCGTTCTTAGATGAAATGTTAACAAGTCCAAATGATATTACAAACAATATTACAACGAATATTAAAAAATAAAGTCCACCTGTAACATTCTCCATGGTTGCTATAAAATCATATGAACCATGTAAAAGTGCCGGCATTACAACGCTGCATATTCTGAATATCTTAGCACTAAATAACTTTCCACGATTATACTGCTTTCTGGCAAGACCATAGAACACACCCATAAACACACCAAAGCATGCATGTCCTGGAATAGCAGTTACCGCCCTTACTATAGCTGTTGAAAAGCCATATGATAACACATAGTTGATATTTTCCCAAAGTGCAAAACCGAGTGCAACAAATACCGCATATACAACCCCATCATACTTACAGTTAAACTCTGGATTATCCCAGGTCTGTTTCTTTAAGAATATATACTTGGAACTTTCCTCTGCTATTGCAACGATTACGAAGTAAAGGATTATCTGATATAGCCACGTATTCTCAGGAACAAAGCATGACAAAAGCCATTCTCCCATCTTTTCTTCTACTAATGCAAGTAAAGTAGCTATAATACCTGCCACAACAAGTTTTCTTAAAAGGTAGCCGCTTTCCTTTTCTATCCTGTCCGACCTATATACCTTCACCATAAGAAATACCGCCGGTATAACTGCTGCTAATATTAATATCCAGTTATACATCATAATAGGTTCTAACAAAAAATAAAACATATATTCACTCCTTAACATGTATTCTTTCACAATAAACTACTTGTAATAGCCCTGCAGCTCTTTACCATGAAATATGATAAAAGCTAATCATTCTACCTCATAAGTATATATCTCACACTTCCTGTTAACAAGCCCATTCTTAAACACCAACACATGTTCTTTATATGTAATTGAGTCCTTTGAGTACATAAATGGCTCTTCTCTATACAATAAACACTCATAGCCCGCTTCCTTATAGATATTCATAGCCTTAAGAGCCTTTTTATGAACATTCTCATACTGTGCTTCTTCTTCACTGCCAAACCGCCTGTTTACATACTTGTCAGCCTCTTTCCTCACATCCATAATAAGCTTATCTACAAAGCTGCTATGCACTTTTCTATGAAACATAGCCGCAATAATATTACACTTAAATATGTCCGGTTTTTTCAAATAACTTTCAAGCATATGTGCCATGCTCTTATCACCAACATTCTTTGCTGTTTCTATAAGATAATAGGCTGCCTCTGAATATATAGTATCCGGATATGGTACATAATACTTATCTGGAACTGACTTATACTTCTTAATCGGAGGAAAGTCGGCAAGCTGCATAAATACAAGCTCCTTCTTAGTACATGAGCCATTCCCCAGATACCTGTACTTATCCCTTACATCTGCAAGCTGATACTCAAGCTGCCTTAAATACTCATATCCCTTAACCCAGAAATGTCCCATACAGCCATAATTAAAATAATCAGTCCTAATACGAAGATTAGTAAATCTTATTGTAAATATATTCTCTCCACCCTGATTAACTATAAGCATGTATCCATCTGCAAGCTTTTCTATCCCTGCTATCTGGTCACAGTCAATATCCTTATATTCACCTGTCATTACTGAATTCTCAAATACGAAATAGCTTTCAACTGAATCATTCATAAGGTAAGCTGCATATATATCAGTCTCACCTTCCATGTGAATAGGTTCAAAGACGTTCAGTTCAAACACCTGTGCCAGCTTTACAAACTCTTCTGGCATATTCTTTGTCAAGCCGTCAAGATATTCCATATAATAATCTATGTTATCAATCATTATTAAATCCACACCTGTAACTTATATAATAATGTCATGATTGCCTCATTGCTTTGCAATTCACGCAATCCTATCTTAATAGTTACTTTTTAATAACTTCTATCAGCAAAATACGCATTTTCTATATATTTCTTAATATCGTCAATATTATCATAATGTGCAAGTGCCCACATAAGCTTCATAGTCAGCGCCTCTGTTGTCATATCACCTGCCATAATGACATTTAATTTGGCCATTGCCTGTCCAACCTCATATACATTAAGGTCTATTCCCTCATATATACACTGTGTTGTTATAACAACTGCAACCCCTGCCTGTATAAGTTCATAAATCTTTCCTGCTATGTTATTGTTATTACCTTCATTGGGAATTCCACCTATGCCAAAACTCTCTATTATAACACCTTTATAGTTGTCTTTTATATAATCAAATATTCCTGTTCCTATTCCAGAAAACATTTTAAGCAGCATAATATCCTGGCACATATCCGTATCCAGGATAAGACGGTTATCAATGTCATTATTTAGTTCATTCTTATACTTTAAAGATTCCAGTACTTCATTATAAGTTATTCTTCCATGCTTAATATGTGCAATAACTGGATAATTAATACTCTTAAATGCATCAGCATTCCTTGTTTTTACTTTCATCGCATGTGTACCATTAATAACGATTCCGTCAAATACCACATATACTCCTCTAATTTCCTCACATGCAAAACGGATGGCATCTGATAAATTTTTCTTAGCATCTGTATACATAGCTTCTATAGGTATCTGCGAGCCAGTAAATACAACAGGTTTAGAAAGATTCTTAAGCATATAGGTAACTGCAGCAGCACTATAAGCCATTGTATCTGTTCCATGTGCAACAACAAAGCCGTCATAGTATCCATAATTATCTGCCACTGTTTTAGCTATACTTTTCATCAATGCTGGTGTCATATTGGTACTGTCAACATTCATAACAGATATTCCATCAAGCTTACATACTGTTTTTATATCTGGAATATATGAAAGCAGGCTGTTAACATCCATTGATGGAGCAAGACCATCCTGTGTTTGTTTCGATGCTATTGTACCGCCTGTAGCTATTAATAATATTCTTTTCATATCTAATTTCTTATATTTTCCCTTTCTATTATGATTATGTCAGGTAATGTGCAAATTAAATCACCACACCACAGCAATGGTCAATTTCGTGTTGTATGACTTGTGCCGTAAACCCACTATACTTCCCATGTTGTGGCTTAAAATTACTATCAAGATAATCAACCTCTATCTCATCATATCTTATGCAAGATCTGACACCATCTAATGATAAACAACCCTCTTCCGTCTTATATTCACCAGACTTCTTAGTTATAACAGGATTAATCATTGCAAACTGAAATGGACCTGATGCCACAACTATTATTGACTTATTCACACCTATCATATTTGCAGCCATTCCAACACATATTTCCCTATTTGCTCTTAACGTATCTATCAAATCTGTCACAACCTGCCTGTCTGCTTCTGTTGCAGGCTGTGCCTTTCTTGCAAATATCTGCTTTCCTTTTACAATTTTCTTAACCATAATTATATCTTCCTTCTACATGTATTTTCATTTATATGCCTTTATCATACGAATGCACTTTTGCCTTCTTTTTAAACAAACCCATATAACTTATCACTCACATTATCTCTATATATATTTTGCTGATATTTTCATTATAATTTCTTTTACCATTTTAATACACAAAGACCGCCACAATTATTGTCTCCCAGCATAAATAAAAGAGCGTGACTATTAATCACACTCCCTCTTTATAGCATTATTCGCCAAAATCAATATCTACTGCTCCATTTGCATATTTCATATACTCAAAAAGCTTAGGTGCTGAAAGAAGTGTAAGAGGATCTCTTTCATGCTCATCATATTCAAACATTTCTGCTGCCTGCTTTATTTCTTCATTAGAAAGTGAATTCATATACTCTCTTAATTCCATTACTGTCATATTAAAAAGTTCTTCCTGACTCTTCATCGTTTAATTCTCCTATCTTATATATCACATTCGGGATTATTATATATATTATTAATCTCCATAACCTGTATAGATTACCTTGCCAGTGTTCCATAACTCAGCTGTCTTCTTCGCAGCTTCAAGCTTGTCTTCGTCATTATTATATCTGAATGTTGCTGACTGGCATCCACAATCCAGGCAAGTTACATAAAAACCATGGTCTACTTCCTCTAATAAAGAAGGTCCTAAACATCTTGGACAATCCTGTAGGTCTATCATTTCATAAATTTCCATAATATAATTCCTTTCTTAACTACTGTTTTATATTTATTTTTAGCTGAATAAATATTATTATATACCATATTAACCTATATTGTCTAAAATAGCTATATGTCTCTTATTCTCTATTTTTATAATCTTAGGTATCTCTGTCATCAGCTTCTCCTTATTATCATAGATATCTCTGTCATAATATTTTTCAAAAATGCCTCATTATCCTTATGATAATTAAGTTCAGGATTGTTTTCCATACTTTTCTTTATTTTTTCCTGCAATGAAGACGTATTTATTACATAAGATGGTGTTACAAGACTATCATCCAAACCCAGCATCTGAAATTTCTCTGCTAAGTTATCAAATTGTAAATCAAACACTTCTTTAATCTTACAACATAACTCTTCGTTCTTACTTTGAACAGCATACTCATACAATGAAACTAATACAGATTTATAAGGTGCCTGAAATGTTACCATACAATAAAATATTTTTGAAATAAAATCCATCTTAGTAAGATTCTCATAGTATCTTTCTACACCCTTTAATAACATACAAGCTGCAAAACATTCTGCTTTTCGTTCTTCCAACATATTATCAATTTCAATAAAATGGTTAAAAGAAACCTTATCAAATATTAAATGATATATCTCATGCCATGCTGTAAAATACTGATTAGCCCTTGGTAACGCCGTGTTCAATACAGGAATATACTTCCCATCTTTAACAAATATTGCCCCACTCCAGTATTTATCTTCTATCGGCATCTGAATTAAGCCAAAACCTTTAAGAATTAATAATGCAAGTTGTGGTGGTGATGCAACTTGCATTATTTCTGGATTTGACCGTAGCTTAATCGCCTGACTCAATACTTCTTCCTTAATTTCTGAATTCTTTTTTATAACCATATCTATATTTTCAGCAGTAATCAATTCACTCATAAAATTATATCTCCACTTCGCAATGATTAATATCTGACAAACATTCTTTTAACACTATACATCTTTTAGTAATATATTGCACATAAATCAATAACATCTAATAATAAGTCATACTGTTTCTTAGCTAAATCACTCATTTTATAATTTTCAGGCGTATTCTGTGAAAATACTGCTGTATTAATATTTTTTGCTGATGTGGAATGATAAAACATCAATTCTTCCACCGACATATTTAACATTATCAATATCTTCTGAAGATGACGATCAAAAGTGCATTTATTATCTATATTTCCATTTAACAATTTATCAAGTGTAGGTCGCGATATATCTGCCTTTGCAGCAAAAGAAACCTTGGTATATCCTTTATCACGGATACAATCTTTTAACTTAGATGCTACCAAATCTCTTTTTTCAAATAATTCATCAAACTTCATTGTAATACCCCCCTTTCATTTTTTCATATTTATTATATACACGGAGCTAAAAATTATCAATACTATTGTAAAAATCTTTTTTACATTTAACAATCAAGCATTATCAACCACTACCTAATACATATAAGCATTATATATTTCTACAAATTAATGTTATAATTAATAAATAATACGTAAGCGCTACATAACCCACCGTATAAATATCCTTCTCTTCTGATTCATAAAAAATCAGATTTCTGAATGATTATTAAGATTACATGTCTTCTGCAGCATCTCTGACCATGGCATAAGGTCTTCAAGAATGCTTTCGGGCTCATTTTTGTAGTCCAGCATCTTTGTCATAACTGTTTCCAGGTAAAGACGGATGTTTAATCCATTAACCTTTGCTGTTTCTGCAAGTGTATATACTATTGCACTTGCAGTTGCTCCTTTTACTGTATCGTGAAACAGAAAGTTCTTTCTTCCCATCACGTATACTTTCTTTCACAGCACGTTCTGCCGCATTATTGCTTATAGAACATCTGCCGTCTTTCAGATAGTTTTCCATGTATGGCTTCTGATTCAGCGCATATTCACCGCTTTGGCAAACTTTGAACCACCAAGCGGATTTTGTTTTTCCACCCATTCCCAGAATGAATCCAGCAATGGGCGTTCCAATTCCAGGCGCTTCTATCTGCGTTCATCTGCAGATAAATCCGCGGGTTTTCTTTCTATCTAAAAAAGTCTATCACAATAAGCCAGTCCTGTAAGGGCTGGTGACTGGGTAGTATCTTTTGTTTTCTTTGGCACAGCCTCAAACATGTACCGTCTCAGATGAGCCCAGCAGCCGCATCTCGTTACATCTTTTAGACGGTTATAGCCACTGAATCCATCAGTATGTACATAACCATGATAATCGGCAAGGAATTTTGCTGCATGATATCCGCCTCTTGTTGGCTGGTATTCATATATTACAATCCTGTGTTCCTCAAATGCTCCACTGGTATACAGCCATATATATGACTTTGATTCAGAAGTTTTATCATCCTCATGCAGCACCTGTGCCGTAGTTTCATCAACATGTATTACAACCTGCTCTCGAAGATGTACATGCAGTCTGTCGTATACATGCTGCATATATTCCTGTGCACATGTATTAAACCAGCTGGCTAATGTTCCTCGGTTTAATTTAACCACCAGCTGTTCCCAGTCTTTCATATTAGCACTCATAAGAGCTATTTTACTGCTCTCCCCAAAGAACGGTATCATAAGTGCTCCTGCCTTTCAACCCTTTTTAATTCATATATAGCTACCTAAATTAATTCCAATTCAATTACTTGTGAAAAGTATTCTGCTTTGGCATCCCTAAATATTGATACCCAATTTCTTTTAATATAATTTCTGTAGTCGTTCTTTTTTCAGATGATTTACGATTTGAAATTTTGATTTCATTATCCAAACCCAATAAAAAATCTTGACATTCTATAAAAGCCATCTTACATTTTTCATCATTTTCCAATATTTCTATTATAGATTTACAATATTTTTCAATATCCTTTCCATTACCTTGAGGCACAGTTTTTTTATTTACAACATATTTAAGAATCATAATTATATGATATCTAAATCTCCATAATTTGCTATCTATAACTTCTTCATTAAAGAATCTCATTAATTTACTATAAGATAATGCTGATGTATAATACATTATTGGTTTATGTTGCGGATTAAAAATTTCTTTTCCCAAGTCTTTCAATAACTTACTATAATAGCCCGAAACTATATATGGTTTTTCACTAAACATACTTGCAAAATCTTTTATTTGATTTTCAATATTTACAATATTAGCTGGGTTGATTCTATCCTTCTTATATTGATTAGCCCTCCTTTCATAATACAAAGCATTAGCATTTTTCTTTGCCAAAGCTTCATAATATTGCTCAAGTTCCTTTTGATATTCAGTTAAAGCTTCTAATTGTTCGGTTTCAACTTCTGTCTGATTATTCGTAGCACGCGTAACTTCTACTTGTATTTTATTATTATCAGTTTCTATTATCTTTACAGGAACATATACTTTATCTATATCACTTTCATTCCTGCATTCATATAAAACATTGCTAGTTTGACATCCATTAACAATCTGATAATTTATTAATGTTATATCCATTCCCGTACCAATAATTTTCTCTGCTACAACAGTAACACCATTATTTAATAAGCAGAATTCTCCAGTTCTTCCTTCCGTTATTGTCTTTTGAATATCTTGATTAACTGTATTGTCTTTTAATCCTAAAAAACCTCTAATATTATCCTCAAAAACTGATTTAATTTTATCATTATCGTCAACAATAAGTTTCACAAATTCTTTAAATGGTAATATTGTAAACATTGCTGACTTAACACCATCTATTTTAGGCAATGGAATTGTATTTTCCATTATTATAGATGCCTCCACAGGAAGTTTGGTTTTTAAATACATTTTTTGTACTTTTTTCACATCATAAGGGATGAATTCTACACTTTCAAATAAATTTTTATTTTCCAATTCAACTATATTCTCATCTATGATTGTTTTTAAAATGACATCCTCGGTCCATTTTCCATTACAGACATAAAATAATTTTAATTTAGGCTGATATCTACTAAAATACCTAGAATTTTTATATACTTCTTTCGCAATACAAATAAGATTATTAAGCTCACTTGTATAAACCTTATTAGGTTCAAAATTAAAAAAAATCTTCGTCCATCTAAAAAATCCTTCTATATCATTTCCTTCAAATTTACTAGAAATCTTAGACTGTATAAAAAGAAATTCCACATCAAGTTTATTATTATATTTAATTGAATCTTTTACTTCTTCAACACTTGTACATAATCTATTATTTATAATAATCGCAATGCCATCTATTCCTGGAGCATTCTTTCCTGTGCTAATATCTTTAATTTGAAATCTATTTGCATCATAAAGATTCGCTACTACAATAAAATTTGCAAAATATTCAAATTGCTTTGTTATATCTTTTGTATTAACACTAAAATTCTGAACAAATTCTTCCAAATAACCTTCTGTAACAATATCCATCTGTATTTCTCCTACTTCTTTCTGTATATAAATATCATATTATCTTTGCTTTTTTATGCTAGATATTTTTCTATATATAATACTCAATTGGGCATTTTTTTGCAATAATCTATTTCTCCACTTCTAATTTACACACTAACTCCCGCAAACTATCCTCTATTTTATCAACATCTACAAAATATAAATTTACTGTGGTCCCATCCCCGCTTTCAAACTGGATAGGTTTATGATTTCTCATTTCATCATTTACTGGATATAAAAGCCATATCTCAGAAGTATTATATTTCTTGGAATAAGCATACATCTGATACATATCTGCTTGTGAAATACCATAATTGTTTTTTTCATTATTAACCAAGCTTTTCCATTTAGTATCTAAAATCACTATGCGTTCGCCTTTCTTAATGACAATATCTGGTCTAATGGCAAATTGACGCCTTGGTTCCATGAAAAGATAATGTCCCCTATCCTGACATGATACAGTCCAACCTTCTGGGATCATTACTTTCTTCATTTGCTGTGCCACATAACTCTCATATATTGATTCCATCGGGAATAACAATGCTCTTGATGTTGTACTTCCTGAAAATGTTGTAAAACTTTTATTCATCAAAAACACTTTTGACCACTGCATTAGCATTTCGTAGTCCTTTGTATTTCTGTTAATTACAACCTGTGAGAAATCCTTTGTATAATTGACAGAAGCATCTACCATTTCAAATGCTGTTAGTAACTGTCTTATTTCTTTTGAATTTTCTGCACTTATTGTTAATCTCTGCAACTTTGCGAGTGTAGCCTTTACAAGACGGTTTTCTGCACGATTTGGATGAAATTCTTCATAGGAAACGTAAAAACGCTCTTTATGTGCTAAATTTACTCTCACATTCTCGCTTACAAGTAATTTCCCCTTATAATAACGTAAGTTATCTTCCTGTTCAACATAATTCAACTTTATCCCCCGCTTTACCAGTTGTCTTACTTCCTGTAGATACATATTAATAAACAGTTCATACAAATTCATCTGAGCTACATTTAAAGAAGATTCATTGAACACTTTACAAGGAAAATCTTTCATACTGCAAAGCATCTTAAGAAATATTTTCTTTGTTTTCACATTTTCTTCATCTTCCTCTCCAAAAGCTATCTTAGGAAGCACTTGAATTTGAAAACCATTCTTAAGCTGAATTAACCCAACGTAATTTTTTATAGTAACGACTTCTCCGACATTACGCCTGTAACCAATTTTCATAAAATCAAGTGCATCTGCACTATCCGCATCTCCAGTAAATTCATGGATAAACGCTAGCAGATTATCAAACTCCTTCTGATTCAGATACTTGTATTTTTCATCATCTTTATAATCCTCATTACAAATAATAGTGTCAAATTCTTTCACCTCAAATGGTTTATCCACGTTATCACCACACTTTACAAAATTTCTTTATAACTATTAATATTTTCAAATGCTTTAGAATTGATTGAATATTTCTTTTCCGGAAGATCGATAACATCTTCCACATTTCCTTTAAAAATATTCTTTGCTATAACTTTTTCATCAATAATAAATTTCAAGCTGTCATCGCTCTTCGCATTATCACCCAGGACAAACTGTATCTTCTGATAATCTTCATAGAAATATTCCTGCAATAATGGAATTACAGACTTTTCAAAAATAGACTGTAACTTTTCAAGTGTTGCATCATCTTTAAGGTCAGTAAAGAAAGCGTGTCCAATAGTGTGCTCCCTGTCATATAAGTACTCGATTCTTTCATTAATTTTATCAAGCATTGCTGCCACATCTAAATCCTCGACCTTATCTGCATGAATTTTTCTAAGTACATCAGAGTCCGGCATCATCTCAACAAATTGAAATCTTCTCCGAAGAGCTGTATCCATCAACGCAATCGATCTATCGGCTGTATTCATTGTTCCTAAAATATATACATTAGATGGCACACTAAATTCATCACCCGAATACGGCAGTATAGCTGATGCTGCTTCAGACATCCCTGCTCTCTTTGTACTTTCAATTAATGTAATCAATTCACCAAATATTTTTGATATATTTCCTCTATTAATTTCATCAATAATAAATACATGCGGTTCCGTATTTTCTTCAATTACTGTGTTTTCTAAATCTGGATTTACTTTCTCGGCTAACTTAATAACATCCTTTACATTCATGTTAGGAACTCTGGCAAAGGTCTTTCTATGAAGCATCTTACCATTATTTATATAAGTAATATTTTCGTCAATATTTTTTACAAGCCATTTAACCGCTCTTGCAGTCTTATACCTACTTTTATCTTGTAGTTCAACCGCTTCATCTGTTACTATTGCAATCCCATCAATTGTCTTTCGGGTTTTAAATGTTAAAATAATATCGCCAATCCTCACATCTTCTACAAAAGAACGTGCTTGATCTGAATCTATATCAAATCCCATACGAACATTATTTTCTTCAAAACATTCCTGTTTTATTTGATTCAGATTTCCATCCATAATAGTCAATTTCCATATTCTAGCTCCCGTGTCAATAGAAGCATCATTATTTGTACGAACAATACTTTTCGCATTATCACAAAACTCCTTAAACACTCCGGGTTCTATTGTATATCCAATGTCCTGCTTATTTTCATTTTCACCAATAATCGGTTTAATTCCCTCTATGAATTCTTCATATCCATATGATTGATGAAATGTAGTAAATGCTATTCTTCCAGCCTTCTTTAATTCGTTATATCTTGTCATAACTGCATCGTAATCTGTGAGTTTATCCACTGACTTTCCATCGCAGATTGCAACAGCGTATATGGCAGAATTATAGGTCTTACCTGTTCCAGGAGGACCATATAATATTAAATTCTTATCAAACTCTTTATCTACTTCTTTCATTTTCTGAAACACCCCTCTTTCTTCTAACGATTTAATTGCTTCCATTAAAGGCTCTCTCATTTTATAACTAAATACTCCTTCGTCACTGTCTTCCAAGGCTCTTCCATAGAATAACACTGACCAATACTGATTTTTACCAGACTCCCTTATGTATAATGGACATTGCGTTTCTTTATACACTACCCTAGCTACATTGATTGCATTAGTGTTATAATGTGCCGCACTATTTCCATATTTATTTGCTATCTGCTTGCAGCTTCCTGTTCCACCCATTATGTACAAATAATAAAGAGTGTCTAACCATACACGTTTTACAATATTCTCATTATCAAGAATTCTTTCATATTCTTCTGCTGTAATCCCAGGATTATATTCATTAAGACTTGGATAATAATCAGTTGCTCCTAAATAGTCAATATTAGTGTGTTGTCTTGCTTTTCCAATCTCCCGCGCCGCAATATCAAATATCCTATAATTTTTTACAGTAAAATACTTATCACGAAATGCCTTAACAATTCTTACATTTTTGATATAAGTACATAGTTCTGTTTTTCGTTTAATACCAATATTGAAATACACATAAATATTGTCAAAACCCATGTTACTATTAAAAATAGGAAAAGTCATAGGTTTCAAACAATGAAGTATCATCGATGCCGATGCAGCTCGCATTCCATGAAAGTCCTCATTTAATGTCTGTTCACATCTATTAAATATTTCCTCATCTTTAGAAAGTTTCTTAATATCAATACACATTTGAATAAAATCTTTTGGTGAGTGTTCATCTGTTTTTTGTTCAAATGTATAAAAACCTGTTCCGAACATACCAAAATTAGCATCATTCTCCTCATTATTGGTATATTCTCCATTCTTTGCCTTTTCTCCAAGTTCATCCAGCAAGTTTTTCAATCTGCTTTTTTCGCTATCAGGAAGATGACTAGCATCTATTGTTTTCTTTTTTGCATCAAATCCATGTTTCCAGGTTCCCACACACATAAGATATACTAAATTCAAATCCCTATAATCACATACAGATAAATCCCCCATTATTTCATATGCATTTATAACCTCTCTAATTAATTCATATGTTGCATCGTGAGAATTTGGTTCCATTTCATCTGCGTGAAGCAATTTCTGGACAATATCTAAATACCCTTTTACTTCTGGTGATACTCTCACTGGCCCAAGCGGAGATTTAAAACCATGTTGCTCTAATCTACTCTTTTCAAACAATCCTGTTGAAAATTCTTCAATCATTTCCAGCTCCATATATCGTCCCTTTGAGCCATCAAATTCAACCGACCTATTAAATCTACTATCATCTATAGTTTGTACTGCTTTATTAACAGCATTTACTTTACACTTGATTTTTATAGCACGAACTGTATTGGAAACGTATATGTAAACAATATCTCCTACAACAATATTGGCACTTTGCGTCCAATCTATTGAACCTAACTCCTGAAAGGCTCCAATAACATCATATTTATCTGGATTACACGCAATAATCCATTCCGTATTATTTTCATTTTCTTCTTTTGGGTTGGCCAAACATATCACCTCAATTCAAAAAAATATACAAACTCTTGACTTTTATTTTATCATATTTGTGCAGGGTTTACATCTACATTCTTTAAACTATAAACTTCTTTACCAACCTCTACATCACAAAAAACCGCCAGCAAAAATGCCATTCCCAACATTTCCACCAGCGGTTTTATAATTTCAATTCAAATCTGACTATCCCACAGCCTATTAATAATTAATTCTGCTTATGAATAATCTTCTTAGGACACTTCTCAGCACACTTGCCACAGCCAACGCACTTAGACTGGTCGATGTGTGCGATATTGTTCTCTACAGTGATAGCACCATACTCGCACTGCTTTGTACATAACATACAGCCGATACATCCAACTGAACATACCTGCATAACATCCTTACCCTTGTTCTGTGAAGAACAGTTAACTGCATAAGATGCCTTGTATGGAATAAGCTCGATAAGGTGTCTTGGACATGTAGCAACACACTTACCACAAGCCTTACACTTTTCCTTATCTACTACAGCTACACCATTAACTACGTGGATAGCATCGAATGGACAAGCCTTAACGCATGAGCCATAACCCATACATCCATATGTACATCCCTTAGGACCACCATTAGGTGCTATGTTCATCATAGTACAATCCTGTACACCAGAATATACATAATTATTCTTAGCCTTGTCACAGTCGCCGCCACACTTAACGAATGCTGTCATACGCTCCTGGCTTCCTGCCTCAGCACCCATGATAACTGCTATCTTGGCTGCTACTGCTGCACCACCAACTGGACATGCGCCACAGTCAGCTTCACCTGCTGCAATAGCCTTTGCAAGTGCATCACAACCTGCGTATCCACAACCTCCACAGTTGTTACCTGGAAGTTCTGCTCTTACATCTATTTCCTTCTGGTCAACCTCAACTGCAAACTTCTTTCCCATAAATCCAAGGAAGAGTCCAAGAAGAAGACCTGTTACACCTACGGCACAAGCCGCAATAATAATACCTGTCATTATTCAATATCCTCCTTAGATTATTCCTGAAAATCCGAAAAATGCAATTGACATAAGTCCTGCTGTTAAAAGAACGATAGGCATTCCCTTGAAACTTTCTGGAACATCATTGTCCTCTGTACGCTCACGTACACCAGCCATTATTACGATAGCTATTGTAAAACCAACAGCTGTACCAAGACCACTTACAAATGATTCGATTAAGTTGTATGAATTCTGTACATTTGTTAAAGCGATACCAAGTACGGCACAGTTAGTTGTGATAAGTGGAAGGTATACACCAAGTGCCTCATATAAAGGTGGCATACACTTCTTAAGTACCATCTCAACAAACTGAACTAATGTTGCTATTACAAGAATGAATACTACTGTATTCAGGTATGTAAGATTAAGTGGTGTTAATATAAAATCATATATAAGGCTGCATATAATTGATGATATAGAGATAACACCGATAACAGCGCCACCCATTCCGGCAGCTGTGTTTATTTTCTTTGATACACCAAGGAAAGGACACAGACCTAAGAACTGGCTTAATACAACGTTGTTAACAAGCGCTGTGCTTATAGCGATAACTAATAAATTCATCTTTTACTCTCCTCCCTTAGTTTTCTTTTTCTTCATCTGAAACATAGTCTGGAACCTCAGCAGGCTTCATTCCATGCTTTCTCTTTACTCTGTTCATAACAGCTACACACATAGCAAGTACAAAGAATGCACCAGGTGCAAGGATAAATATACTAGCTGGTGTATAACCAAAGTTAGAAAGGTCTACAAGTGCTGAACTACCTGTTGAAAGGATTGTTCCGCCACCAAGTAACTCTCTGATTGCACCAAGGATTGTGATAGCACATGTGAAACCAAGTCCCATTCCGATACCATCAAACATTGATGGAAGTGCTGGATTCTTAGAAGCATATGACTCTGCACGTCCTAAGATAATACAGTTAACAACGATAAGCGGTATGTAGATACCAAGTGCATCATATATAGATGGTACAAAACCCTGTAATAAAAACTGTATTATTGTAACAAATGATGCAACGATCACGATATAAGCTGGCATTCTTACGCTGTCTGGAATAACCTTTCTAAGTAATGAAATGAAAAGGTTAGAAAGCATAAGAACTGCTGTTGTAGAAAGTCCCATTCCGATACCATTGATTGCTGATGTAGTAACCGCAAGTGTAGGACACATACCAAGTGTTAAAACCAGAGTAGGATTTTCCTTGATAATACCATTATAAAGTCTTTCAACACATTTATTCAACTGAAACACCTCCTACTGTCTTAACATTGCCTTTAGCAAGGTCTGCATATACAGCTAATGCTGCATTAACACCCTTTGTTATAGCCTTAGATGTAACTGTAGAACCACCGATTGCATCAATAGAACTGTCTGATGATGAACCTGTTCCATCTGTTACTACCTTATATTCTGAAGTCTTAGTTCCGTTAAACTGTGCTAAGAATGAAGGATCCTGCTTAGCTCTCATACCAAGACCTGCTGTTTCACTTATTGTAAGAATAGATGTTCCAAGATATGTTCCATCTGTTGAAAGTCCAACAGAGAACTTGATATCTCCGCCGTAACCATCATGTGCAACAACTGTTACTACGAAACCTATTATCTTACCATTCTTAATACCAGCAACTACCTCTGATACATCATCCTTAGAGAAATCTGTTGCAGAAGCTGAAAGTACTGCTTTAGCTGTTTCTGCTACCTTATCAGAAGCATAACTTCCATCAAGTGCTTCAAACTTATCAGCATCAGCAATAACCTCCTGGTAAGCCTTCTGCTTAGCCTTCTCGTTCTGCTGTGCGATAGGGTCTTTAGTTACATTATATACAAGACCAAGAAGGATACCTGCAACAAGTGTAATTGCGAATAATATACATGCGTCTTTTATTATATTCTTCATCTTATGCAGCCTCCTTTGCCTTTTTTTCCGGCTTCTTCTTGCCAAATGACTTAGGTACTGTAACTCTTTCGATAAGAGGTACTAAGAGGTTACAGAAGATGATTGCGTATGAAACGCCTTCTGCTGAACCACCAAACATTCTGAATATGAATGTAAGTAAACCTAAGCAGACACCGAATACTAACTTACCATTAGGTGTGATAGGTGATGTAACATAATCAGTTGCCATAAAGAAAGCACCAAGAATAAGACCACCACCACAGATTTCCTGTAACATATACATAGCATCAAACTGATGTCCTGGTGCAAAAAGGAATATAAGCACTGCAAATGTTCCAATGTAAGAAAGTGGAATTCTTAATGAAATAATCTTTCTTACAACAAGATATATAGCACCGATAAGAAGACATATAACTGATGTCTCACCGATAACACCGCTTGTCTTACCAATAAACATAGTAAGAAGTGTAGGGGCTGTCTGTCCTACAACCTCTGAACCCGGCTTTAATATAGCAAGAGGTGTAGCTCCAGAATATGCATCACATACGAAGTTAGTCATTGGACCTGTATATGCAATAAGAAGGAAACATCTTGCTGCAAGTGCAGGGTTCATAAAGTTCTGACCAATTCCGCCAAATAACTGCTTAACAATAATAATTGCAAATACACAGCCAACAATCTCAAAACCAATATTGAGAGTTGAAGGAATGTTAAGTGCAATAAGAAGACCTGTAACAGCAGCACTAAGGTCCATAACTGTTATCTTCTTATGCATAAAATACTCATATACTGCTTCAGAAGCCATACACACTACAATACCCACTATGATACGAATAAGTGCCTGAACTCCGAAGTTATAAATACCAAATATACTAGCAGGGGCTAACGCTATAAGTACGTCTCTCATAATAGTCTGAGTAGTATCCTTGCTACGTACATGTGGATTAGTTGATACGTTAAAAATCTCGCTCACTTTTAATCCTCCCTTATTTCTTTCTTCTGTTAGCCAGAACGATACTTCTCATAGCCTTAATCTGCTGTGTTAATGGTCTCTTAGCTGGACAGACATATGAACAGCTTCCGCACATTACACACTCCATACCATCAAACTTAACGAAACCAGCTTCATCGTTCTTAGCTGCAAACGAAGCAAGCTTAGCTGGAAGTAAATGGCTTGGACATCCTTCACCACATCTTCCACAACGGATACATGCTGTCTCTTCAAGCTTAGATACAACATCATTCTGGAATACAAGAAGTGATGAGCTTCCCTTTATAACTGGTACATCGAGACTGTACATAGCAAATCCCATCATAGGACCACCTGATATGTACTTCTCTGGTTCGCCAACTACACCACCGACTGCTTCAAGAAGCTGTCTGTAGTTCATGCCAAGCCATACATAGAAGTTGCCTGGTTCTTTAACACCATCACCTGTAACAGTAACGATTCTCTTAGTAAGTGGCTTTCCTTCAATAACAGCCATATATATGCTGTATATTGTATCTACGTTATGTACGATACATCCTGCATCTGCTGGAAGCATAGTTGAGTTGATGCTTCTGCCTGTTGTAGCATAGATAAGACTACGCTCACCACCCTGAGGATACTTGGTCTTTAAAACCTTAACCTCGATATCTGGCTCAGAGGCAACTGCTGCCTGCATAACTTTGATAGCTTCAGGCTTATTATCCTCAATACCAATAATACCCTTAGCGTGATCAAAAATGCTTAATGCAACCTTTAAGCCGAGTACAATCTTGTCTGACTCTTCAAGAAGTCTTCTGTAATCGGATGTAAGGTATGGTTCACATTCAGCACCATTTACTATAATATAATCAATTCCTTCTGGATTCTTAGGGCTTAACTTTACGTTAGTAGGGAAGCCTGCACCACCCATACCTACCACACCTGCATCCTTAATTCTTTGTAATACTTCTTCTTTAGAAAGTTCTTCTAACTTCTTAGGAGTATACTCAACTTCCTTAAATTCTCCATCATTCTCAATGATGATTGAATTGCACTTTCCACCTGTGGCTAGCGTTCTTGGCTCTATAGCCTTAACTGTACCAGAAACAGATGAATGGATATTAGCTGATACGAATCCACCAGCCTCAGCAATCAACTGTCCAGCAAGGACGTAATCACCTTTGGCAACTACTGGAACTGCCGGCGCACCGATGTGCTGTGAAAGTGGGAAAACCATCTCTCCTACAGCAGGGAACAACTCTTTTATAGGCTTATCCTTTGATAATTCCTTGCCGTCATATGGATGTATTCCACCTTTAAATGTACACTTTCCCATGACATATTTCTCCTTATAAAATAATATATGTTACTGCTTAGCGCTATACTTAATCAGATAGACAATCACAAAAAAGAAAACTTCTTCTGTATGATTATTTACCTGATTATGTGACAATTCTTAACAGTAACTAATATATTAATATAATATATCAATAAGGATTAAAAATCTACTTTTTTTTGTGTATATATTCGTATATAATAAACAAAAACTGATATTTTTTTAACGTATTTTTAGTATATATATCATTTTTGTTAATTACTCAATCAATATAATGTAAGATGCTAAAAACAGAATATTAAAAAAAAAGGACAATAATTACATGAAAACAATAACACAGACAATTGATATTAATATAAATAACCAGCTCTGTATCAAAGATAATCTTTTCTTTGATATAGAAACCACCGGCTTTTCAAGAACCGGCTGTTTCTGCTATCTTATCGGAGTTTCATTCACCGACGGCAGACACTTCACAGTAATCCAATGGCTTGCTGAAGGTGCCTCTGATGAGCCATTACTGATTCATAAGTTCTGTGAACTTGCAGAAAATTTTTCATCAATCATACATTTCAATGGTGACAATTTTGATATCCCATTTTTAACAAAACGTGCAGCCATTCATAATATACCGCTTAATCTTGATAATATGAGAAGCATTGATTTGTTCAAGCACGCTAAAGGACTTAAGTCCATCTTAAGACTTGAAAGTTATAATCAGACAACTGTTGAACATTTTCTTGGAATACACCGCAACGATACATATACTGGCGGCGAACTTATAAAAGTGTATAAAGAATATATTAAAAATGACCAGCTTCCAGCTAAACACGCTGACAGCGAAAAGCTTCTTCTGCTCCATAATTTTGAAGATATATGCGGTCTTATAAAGATTTCTTCAATAGTAAGTTATAATAACATCATAAACAAGCATATATCTTACAAAGATATAGAGTATACACCTGCTTATGACATTGCAGATGAAGATAAGCAGTCTGATAATATATCCAGTACAGCTTATATAACACTTTCTTTTTCATTACCAGAAGAACTTCCTGTTTCTGTATTACTAAAGGATGAATATTATGTATTAAGAGCCGAATATTCAACATTAAAACTTAGATTGCCTGTTATCACCGGCATTTTAAAATACTTTTATCCCAACTATAAAGACTATTATTATCTTCCATACGAGGACACCGCCATGCACAAAAGCATTGCCGCATATGTAGATTCTGAATGTAGGATTAAAGCAACCAAAGAAACATGTTACACAAAAAAACATGGTACATTTATCATGATTCCATCATATTCAGGTGATATGACCGTATTTAAAAAAGATTATAATGATAAAAATGTATATCTTATATTAGATCCTGAATCTACGGATAAAACTGTATCAGATTATGACACTGAGGCAATAAAAAATATGCTGTCCATGGATATCATCCATGAAACAGCATATGCAATAATTACTTTTTTCTATAAAAGAACAGTTCATTATACTCATAACCAAGATCCTTATAGTTAATAATCTGTTCTGTATTACCAACAAACAGGCAGCCACCCTGAACAAGCGACTTATTAAACTTCTTATATATATCGAGCTTGGCATCTTCTGTAAAGTATATAAGAACATTCCTGCACACTATAAGATGACAACCCTGTGGATATGCATCCTTTAAAAGATTGGACTTTTTAAACTCAACACATTTTTTAATATCATCTGATATCTTATAATACCTGTCACCCATTTTCTCAAAATATTTATTCTTATATTCATCTGGCAGTCCTTTAAGACTGTTAGCTGAATATACGCCATCCTTAGCCTTCTCAAGCACCTGGTCATCTATATCTGTTGCATATATCTTAATATCTCTCATTGGAACCTTCTTTGCAAGCACCATAGCCAGGGAATATGGCTCATCACCTGTAGAGCAGGCAGCACTCCATATCTTAAGTCTTGTTCCGAATTTATTTATAAGTTCTGGAAGAATTATATCCTCAAGCTTTTTCCACAGTGCAGGGTTCCTGTAGAATTCAGATACATTAATAGTAAGATAATTCACGAATTCGTCGAGCAGCTTGGAATCAGATTTTATCGCCTTGATATAACTTTCATATCCATCATACTTATTTCTTGCTATAAGTGTATCTATTCTTCTTTTCATCTGTTTTTCTTTATAAGCATTAAGATCTATACTTGTAATACTGAACACCTGTTTTTTAAAGTCTTCGTAATTATTAATCATAATATATTCCTCTGTTCTTTCCGCAACTATTCACGTATATATTGCTTTACCTTATATTCGTTAATAGTTTATCACACTATAATAAATGTGTCAAAGATAGTTGTACAATCAATAGCCAACAATAATAAATCAATAATAAATATAAAAATATATTTGTGCATTTACAGTTTCTATTTTAATTATTAAAGTATTATGATACAGTATTCTACATGGATATAATGTAAAGCACAGAAAACAGAAAGGATTTTTACTATGAATGAAGAGGACTTGTTAAAAAGAAAAATTTTAGACACCGCTAATCAGGCATTTAATCATAATATATATACATATACCAACTTTCTTAGCATAAGTGAGCTTTCAGTTGTTAACTCATTTAAAAAAGACTTATCTTTTATTGATCATGATATATATGGTGGCAGTCCGTTATGCGAAAGGCAGCTTATTCGTTTTGGTTCTCCAAACTTATATGGCTATGATGCTGGCTATCCAATAACAACCTTAAAGATTGAACCATTGTCTGTAAAGTTTGCTGAAAAGCTTGACCATCGTGATTATCTTGGTGCTCTTATGAACCTTGGAATAGAGCGGGAACTCATAGGTGATATTATTATAAAGGAAACCGATGCCTACGTATTCTGTATTTCACACATTTCTGATTATATATGTGACCACCTTGACACCGTACGCCACACTCATATGCGTTGTTCCGTCTGCACACATGAAGTACCAGCTTTAAAGCCTGAGCTTGAGGACATACGTATAATCGCAGCTTCTCCACGAATAGATGCTGTTGTAGCTTCTATAGCAAAGCTGTCAAGAAGCAGTTCCGGTGAGTTATTTTCCTCTAAAAAAATATATGTCAATGGCCAATGCATAGAAAACAAAAGCATGCATTTGAAACCCGATGATATTCTTGTTATACGCGGCAAAGGAAAATTCATATATGTTGGGGATGAAAGTGAAACAAGAAAAGGAAGAACATATCTTACCTTAAAAAAATATGTATAGGCAATTTGTATAGGAATTTATAAACATTCATTTTTTATAACATATAATCAAAAAAGATTCCAATAGTTATAAAACCACTGGAATCTTTTTATATACTTATTCGTATTATTTATTATTCTTCTGTCTGAACTTCTTCCTGCTCTGCTGCATCATCTGATACTGCCTTCATGCTTAAGCTAATCTTCTTCTCAGCTTCGTTAAGGTCTACAACCTTAGCTGTGATTTCCTGACCAATCTTTAATACATCTTCTGGCTTGTTGATGTGTTCTCTTGAAATCTGTGATACATGAAGTAAAGCATCAATACCATCTTCAAGCTGTACAAATGCACCAAAGTCTGTCATTCTTGCTACCTTACCAGTAACAACATTACCTACAGCATACTTTGTAGATGCATCATTCCATGGATTCTGATCTGGATACTTAACAGAAAGAGCAATCTTATCACCATTGATTTCCTTAATGAAGCACTTAACAGAATCACCAATCTTGTATACCTTCTTAGGATTCTCTGTTCTGCCCCATGACATTTCTGAAATATGAAGGAGTCCATCAACTCCACCAAGATCAATAAATGCACCAAAATCTGTTACATTCTTAACTGTTCCTTCAATTGTATCACCTTCGTGAATCTTAGAAAGTAATTCTTCCTGAGCTGCCTTCTTAGCTGCAACAATAAGCTGCTTGCAATCTCCGATAACCTTTCTGTTCTTAGGATCATATTCTGTTAATACAAATGTTACTTCCTTACCAGCATAATCTGAGAAATCCTTTACATATGAATCTGAAACAAGGCTTGCTGGAATAAATACTCTTGTTTCATCAACAACAACTTCAAGACCACCCTTGATAACTCTTGTTACTGTTGCTGTTACAGGCTCATTGTTATTAAATGCTTCTTCAAGCTTCTTGCTTCCGTTGTCTGCGACAAGCTTTCTATATGTAAGAAGTACCTGACCTTCTCCATCGTTAAGCTTAAGTACCTTAGCCTTCATCTCATCACCAACAGAAACAACTGTTGTAAGATCAAGCCCTGGCTGTGATGTGTATTCACTTCTTGTGATAATACCATCAGCCTTATAGCCTATGTTAAGAACGATCTGATCATCTTTAACTGCTATTACAGTGCCATCAACAACTTCTCCTGTATGAATTTCCTTCCACTCTTCGTTAGCTAACATCTCTGCAAAATTCTCTGACATTAGTATAAACCTCCTCAATGATATTGTTCGGGGTAGATGCCCCAGCTGTAATACCTATGCTGTTTACCAGATTAAGACTTTTTAAGTCCAGATCTTTTAGAGTTTGAATGTAAAATGTATTCTCACATTCGCCTTTACAAATCTCATACAGTTTTCTTGTATTGGAACTACTCTTGTCGCCGATAACAATCATTGCATCAACTTTCTGTGCAATATCTCTTGCCTCAGTCTGACGTTCTTCCGTGGCATTACAAATAGTATTTTTAATGGTAATATTGTACCCCTTTTCGTCGATAATTTCAACTAATTCTTTAAATTTATTGTAATTAAATGTCGTTTGGGATACAATCACCACTTCTTTTTTGTTATCCAGCTGCATATTCTTTGCTTTTTCAACTGTATCTATCACAAGAACCGGACTATGTGACCATCCCATTATACCTTCAACCTCCGGATGCTTCTCATTACCGATTATGATTATCTGCTTGCCCTTTGCACTTTCTTCTTCAACTATTCTGTGGATTTTAAGCACAAAAGGACATGTTGCATCAACTATTTCGTATTTTTTTGCCTTAATACTATCATACACATTCTTTGATACGCCATGTGACCTTATGATAACTGTAGCATTATCATTCATGCCTTCAATCTCGTCAACATCTGATATTGCCCTTACGCCTTTGCTTTCAAGATCCTTTACAACTTCCTCGTTATGAATAATAGGACCATACGTGTATACATTTTCCTTATCTGTGCGTTCATATACTGTATCAACTGCTCTATGTACTCCAAAGCAAAAACCAGCTGATTTTGCAAGAATAACTTCTATTTTTGACATATCTGCTACCTTCATTTTATTCTCAATTCCTGCGCTGTCTTTTGCGCATCTCAAGTTTGTGCGTAAGCACAAATCTTGCGTGTGAAAAATCCTATTTTTCACACTATTCTCAACTATTAACTATTTTTAATAGCTTTATCTATAATATCTCTCATTGCTGCAACAACCTGCTCTATATTCATATTGGATGTATCAAGCAGTATGGCATCATCTGCCTGTTTAAGTGGTGATATTTCCCTATGCATATCCTGATAATCTCTTTTTTCAATATCTTCCTTTATATCATTAATATCACATTGCTCACCCTTAGCAGCCAGTTCATCATATCTTCTTTTTGCCCTCGCATCAGAGCTTGCTGTAAGATATATCTTTACAAATGCGTCTGGAAGCACTGTTGTTCCAATATCTCTTCCATCCATAACAACATCAGAAGTCTTTGCAAGCTGTCTTTGAAGCTCAACAAGCTTGCTTCTTACTTCTTTATACTTAGATGTTCTTGATGCCATATTTCCTGTCTCTTCAGTTCTTAAAAGACCTGTCACATTCTCGCCATTAAGTATTACCTGCTGTTCTCCATTCTGATATTCGATACTGATATCAACATTACCTACAGCCGCATTGATTGCATTTTCATCATCAGGATCAATATTATTCTTTGTAAAATACACAGCCATTGCTCTATACATAGCACCTGTATCTACATATATGTATCCCATTTCCTTTGAAATAAGCTTTGCTATTGTACTTTTGCCAGCTCCTGCTGGTCCGTCTATTGCAACTGAATATGCCATAATTCCTCTCCTTGTATAAAAACTTTTTATTTTAAATGTGATGCAGCTGCATACGCACTTGACCATGCAACCTGCAGATTAAACCCACCTGTAACGGCATCAACATCAAGCACCTCTCCTGCAAAATATACATTTTGTACAAGCTTGGACTCCATAGTTGATGGATTTATTTCCTTTACATTAACACCTCCCTGGGTGATAATAGCTTCGTTAAATCCTCTTGTACCAGTAACAGTCATCTCTAGATTCTTTATAAGATGAACCAGCCCCAGTCTTTCCTGCTTTGTGATTTCATTTATCTTCTTGTCTTTATTTATATCACTAAGCCTTACTATAACCGGAATAAGTTTTTTGGGAAGTAATTTATCTAAAGAATTCTTATATGCTTTATTCTTCTCTTCTGAAAAATCCCTTAATATTCTTTCATCCAGCTGTTCCTCTGATAATGCTGGTTTAAGATCAACTATAAGCTTTAGCGGTCTTTTCCTTAATATAGCTGTTGTATAGCTGCTTGCGCTAAGTATAACCGGACCACTTACACCAAAATGTGTGAAAAGCATCTCGCCAAAATCGCTATATACTTCTTTCTTATTATCAAGAATACTGATAGAAATATTCCTAAGACTAAGTCCCATAAGCTCAGATGCCCATTCTTCCCTGATTGTAAGTGGAACAAGTGCAGGAATAACAGGTGTAACTGTATGTGACATATTCCTTGCAAATCTATATCCATCACCTGTTGAACCCGTACTTGAATAAGAGTTGCCACCTGTTGCTATAATACAATAGTCAGCCTTTAACAGCCGTTTCTTATCCGAAGTTGTCTCTTTATACTCAACCCCACCAAATCTCTTAGTTCCATCCTCTATATCTTCTGTAAGCACATCAATGACCTCTGTGTTAAGCATGATATTCACTTTAAGCTTACGCATTTCTCTTACGAGTGCTGATATAACATCTGATGAATGATCAGACTCTGGAAAGCATCTGTTTCCTCTTTCTATCTTGAACTTAAGTCCCAGTTCATCAAAAAAGCCCATAACATCATAGTTGGAAAAGCCCTTAAATGCGCTGTACATAAACTTGGGATTGGTTACAACACTCTGTCTTATATCTTCTTCATCACTGGCATTGGTAAAGTTACATCTGCCTTTACCTGTAATAAAAAGCTTTTTCCCAGGCTTTTCGTTTTTTTCCATAAGTGTAACAGTATGCCCATTTCTGGCTGCTATTATAGCAGCCATCATGCCGGCAGCACCACCACCTATTATTATTACACTGCTCATATATATCCTTTCTTTTTAAGGAAATCATGCCTGTTCATTTTCATTCTGAACAAGAAGCTCCTTGAAATATGGAAGTTCCAAAGCCCAGTCACAAAATGTATGCCATTCAGCAAGCTTATGATTTCTTCTTGAATAATACATACCCGCAAGATTCTCATAATTAAATGTACATGTTCTCATCTGGTTATAGCTTTCTGGCAATAGCTGAATCATACTGTACCATAGATTCTTATCCTTTGTTTCTACAAACTCCTGACGTATTGTTTCGAGAAAATCTATATTTTTCTGCATCATATCAAGTGCTGCCTCTGTACAATGGTCAACACTGAAATCACTCATTTCAAATGGCTTGCTGTGAATTTTGTGCATTGTACTTGTTGAGTTGGCAACTGTTCCAACCTTATATGTGTCATATTCTTTCCACCAGTATATTGGTGCTGTTATATCTACCGTTACAAATATCTGTCTAATGAACTTTCTATGGTCTGAACCCGCCTTGCATAGTCTTTTTGCAAGATCTAAGTCATTAGGGCCAAATGTAAATACACCATTCTCTGTTTTGCTGTCCATTCTTGCCCAGCTGTTAAGAGGGTTTCTTGCACCTCTCATAGCATTTTCAAAATTCATGACTTCATATCTTTCTAACTTAATCATCTAAACATACTCCATTATTCCGCTATGTCATTATGCTGGTCACCCCAAAACATTATGTCATAGCAGAATTTCTTTTATTTTATTATGATGACAGGGACTAATGAATTCCATCCCCGGATGCTGCCTACGAGGTATTCTCTCTTTATTATTTTTTCCTCAAGCACTACTCATTACTTATGACCATCCTGTATAGTGACTAGATTACAGAAGGTTCTTTCTAAGCTCTGCTCCGTCCTTAGCACTAAGATATGCAGGTGCAATATCAAATACTGTCTTGCAGCCGCTCTGACCTTCCTTATAAAGACGATAAGCTGCTCTTGCATATGCTACGATAACGCAGGATGTGAATTCCGGGTTAGAATCAAGCTTTAAGCTGTATTCTATAACGTGGCTGTTTTCATTATTCCAGCCTGTCTTTCCTGTGCGGATAACGAAACCTCCGTGTGGAATTCCACTGTGGTTTTTCTTTAATTCTTCTTCACTGATAAAATGAACTGTTGTATCATAATCAGCAAAGTAATTAGGCATGTTCTTGATTGTTTCCTCAACCTTTGCAGCATCAGCACCTTCCTCTAATACTACAAAACATTCTCTTGTATGTTTCTGTCTTGTTGTAAGATCTGGATTCTCACCGTTTCTTACTGCCTCTAGAGCTGCCTCTACAGGAATCGTGTACTGCTTGCCATCCTTAACGCCTTCAACACGGCGGATAGCATCTGAATGTCCCTGACTTACACCCTTGCCCCAGAATGTATAATCCTTGCCATCTGGTAATATAGCATTGGCATACATACGGTTCAAAGAGAACATTCCTGGATCCCAGCCTACTGATATAATTCCGATATGTCCGCTCTTCTTAGCAGCGGCATCAACATTGTCAAAATGTTCTGGAATTCTTGCATGTGTATCAAAGCTGTCAACGACATTAAACATCTCTGCAAACCTTGGTGTCTGAACTGGTAAATCTGTTGCACTTCCACCGCAAAGAATCATTACATCAATCTTATCCTTCCACTGCTCTATATCTTCTACTGAGCAAACTACAGCTTCCTTAGTTAATATAGAAACACTTTCTGGTGAACGTCTCGTAAATACTGCTGCTAACTCCATATCCGGATTCTGCTTAATAGCGCACTCCACACCTCTGCCTAAGTTACCATATCCAATAATACCTATTCTCATATCATTCCTCCATTTTATATATTCTAACTATGTATTTCATCTAATTAGTGCACGCAAACACTTATCTAATATTACTTTTTGATAGCTCATATGTCAACTGTCATTTTAATGTAAACTTAATATCATATGTGTTCTCCTAATCTTCTTTACTACATCAAAAATGAGATGATTACTATATATTATACAATACATAATAATCATCTCATAATTATTTATTAATATTAAAACCAGTTATGCTATTAAACTGGATATGCCTTATTAGCTGTATCAGCCTTAGCTGGGTCAACCTTCTTCTGCTGTGCTTCTCTATACTTGAAGAACTCTGTAGCAACTGCTGGGAATAATGCATATGAAAGCACATCCTCATCCTGCTGCTTGTACTGCTGTACAACTGGGTCATTCTTGAACTTCTCAAGCTGTGGCTCAATAAGGTCTGCTGGACGGCATGTGATAGGTGTAGCATCACCTATAGCCTTCTTCTGTACTTCTGGGTTAAATGGCTTGATTGTCTGTCCGAATTCACCCATAAGAACCTTCTTAGATTCCTTAGTAATCATCTTATAACGCTCGCCCTGTAATACATTAAGAACAGCCTGTGTACCAACAATCTGTGATGATGGTGTAACAAGAGGTGGTTCACCAAAGTCCTTACGAACCTTAGGAATTTCCTCAAGGACTGCCTGATACTTATCTTCTGCACCAGCTTCCTTAAGCTGTGATACAAGGTTAGAAAGCATACCACCAGGTACCTGATATAATAATGTCTTGATATTAACGCCAAGAACCTTAGTATTCATAAGACCTGACTTTAACGCTTCTTCTCTCATTGGCTGGAAGTAAGCAGCTATCTCTGCAAGAAGGTTCTGGTCAAGACCTGTATCGTACTCTGTACCCTTAAATGCCTCTACCATAACTTCTGTAGCTGGCTGTGATGTTCCCATTGAGAATGGTGACATAGCTGTATCTATGATATCTGCACCAGCTTCAACTGCCTTCATATATGTCATTGAAGCAACACCAGATGTATAATGTGTATGCATCTGGATAGGAAGTGAAGAACCATCCTTTAATGCCTGTACAAGCTCTGTAGCCTTAGCAGGAACAAGTAAACCTGCCATATCCTTGATACAGATAGAATCTGCACCCATATCCTCAATTCTCTTAGCTGTTTCTTTCCAGTAATCAAGAGTATATGCATCACCAAGTGTATAGCAAAGTGCTATCTGTGCGTGAGCATTAGGATTTTCCTTCTTAACAAGCTTAACTGCCTCAACTGATGACTTAAGATTTCTTAAATCATTGAAACAGTCAAATATTCTGATTATATCAATACCATTAGCAATAGACTTCTGCACGAAATATTCTACAACGTCATCTGCATAATGATTGTATCCGAGGATATTCTGTCCTCTGAATAACATCTGTAACTTTGTATTCTTAAAACCATCTCTTAACTTACGAAGTCTTTCCCAAGGATCTTCCTTAAGGAAACGAAGTGATGCATCAAATGTAGCACCGCCCCAGCACTCAACTGAATGATAACCAACCTTATCCATCTTGTCTATGATTGGAAGCATCTGCTCAGTTGTCATTCTAGTAGCAATAAGTGACTGATGAGCATCTCTTAATACAGTTTCAGTTATCTTTAATGGTTTCTTAACCTGATCTGCCATCTTAAACTCCTCCTATATATTTCTATATATAAAGTAATAAATTGATTATGAGAGGGTCTTAGCCCTCAAAATCTGCAACATTATAGAAGTTGCCATTGCAACTTCTAATGAATTTAGAAGGTCTTAGTCTGCATAACCACAAGCAGCTTTAACCCTCTGAAAGTTGCGACAGCAACTTCTTACGGACTTAGAGGGTCTTAGCCCGCGTATTATGCGAGCTTAGAGCCTCTTAGTCCGTTTTTACATGACACCAAACATCGCCATAAATGTACCTGCTGCAACCGCTGTACCAATAACTCCGGCAACATTAGGTCCCATAGCATGCATCAGAAGGAAGTTAGAAGGATCTGCCTCAGTACCAACCTTCTGTGAAACTCTGGCTGCCATAGGAACCGCAGATACACCTGCTGAACCGATAAGTGGATTAACCTTACCATGTGTAGCTTTACACATAATCTTACCAAATACAACACCAGCTGCTGTACCAAAGCAGAAAGCAATAAGACCAAGTGCAACAATCTTTAAAGTATCAAGATTAAGGAATGCTTCTGCACTTGTTGTAGCGCCTACTGATGTACCAAGTATAATAACTACGATATACATAAGTGCATTAGAGGCTGTTTCTGTAAGCTGCTTAACAACACCTGATTCTCTGAATAAGTTACCAAGCATAAGCATACCTACAAGTGGTGCTGTTGTTGGAAGAATAAGTACAACAACTATTGTAACTACAATAGGGAAAAGAATCTTTTCAAGCTTAGATACAGGTCTTAACTGTTCCATCTTGACTTCTCTTTCTTTCTTAGTAGTTAATAACTTCATAATAGGTGGCTGTATAATAGGTACTAAAGACATATATGAATATGCTGCAACCGCAATAGGTCCCATATACTTAGTCTGACCAAGCTTACCTGCAAGGAAGATTGATGTAGGACCATCAGCTCCACCGATAATAGATATAGCTGCGGCTGCCTTATCTGGGAATCCCATAAATATAGCCATTATATATGCTGCGAATATACCGAACTGTGCCGCAGCTCCTAAAAGGAAGCTCTTAGGGTTGGCAATAAGAGGACCGAAGTCTGTCATTGCACCAACTCCAAGGAAAATAAGTGATGGAAGAATACTCCATTCATCTAATAAATAAAAGTAATGTAATAAACCACCTACTCCATTACTTGAATCTTCAATAGATAACATTATATCAGGGAAAAGATTAACAAGTAACATACCAAAAGAAATAGGTACTAAAAGCAGAGGTTCATATTCTTTTTTAATCGCTAAATACATGAAAAACAGTGCAACCAGAACCATCAGATAGTTACCCCATGTGAGGTTAAAGAATGCTGTCTGGTGTACGAGGTTTCCCAATGTTGATAAAATATATTCCATTTTTTACCTCCGTATATTATTTCTACACTTCTAGATTGATATATATATCAATTAGTTCATAGAAACTAATACTTTACCTGACTCTACAGAATCACCAGCTGCACATTCAACTGTTGCAACTGTACCATCCTGTGGTGCACAAATTTCATTTTCCATCTTCATAGCTTCAAGGACAACTAATACGTCACCCTTCTTTACAGCTGCGCCTGCTGCTGCGTTAACCTTAAGAATCTTGCCTGGCATAGGTGCATTAACCTTAACTGCACCCTGTGCGCCTGCTGGTGCTGCTGCCTTTGGTGCAGCCTTTGGAGCTGCTTTAGGTGCTGCTGCCTTTGCTGCTGGTGCACCATTTCCTGTTCCTTCTTCTACAGTAACATCATATACATTACCATTAACTGTTATTGTATAATTCTTCATAATTATTTCCTCCTGCTATTAACCTTTCTGATTGAACGAACAACAAGTCCGTCTGTAGATGTATTCTCTGATGCTGCAATAGCTGCTGTTATAACTGCAACAAGTTCAAGGTCATCAACCTCTTCATCCTGTTCTTCATTAGAAACAATTTGGGCTATTGCATTATTAACACCCTGAGCATCTGCTGATGCGTTATTCTTAGCTTTATTCTTATTCTCCCAAACACTTATATACTTGAATAAGCCGATTATGAATGAAATAAATATAAGCACGATAAATACTGTACCCATACCTATAATTGTGTTCATAACTGCCTTATACATTTTCTGTCCTGTTGTATATGATGGATTGATAGCACCATTTTCAAGTGAGAAATCATCATTTATAACAAATTCAAAAGATACTTTATCATTCTTCTCATAAGCTGTATCGACTGTTATAGTACATAACTTACCAGTATCCTTGTTAAGTGCTATATTGATAGTTCCAATACTCTTAAGTGCACCAAGTTCTCCTCTTGTACTATTCCAGCTGTTATAAAAGCCAATAGTCTTTGCTGTAAGACCTTCCTGATCCACAATATACTGCTTGCCATTAACCAATGCAAGTGGTAATGCTGACTCTGCATCAGATGTTATCTTAGCTGAATCATTCTGGTCAAGATATGTAATCATATCAGTTGTCCAGTCTTCCAAATATGACTGATACACCTGGATAATCATATTCTTACGTTCTAACTTTGCACTTGTTGTTGATATAGTACCATTAGATGAATCGCAGGCTGTCATGCAGAATACACATACAAGCAGTGAAAATAACACTAAGAACTTTTTGATATTAACTTTCTTCATATTATCACCTCTTTATTATACTGTACCATGCTTCTTATCTGCACGAACCTCTCTTTTATCAAACAACATTTCAAATGCTGCTACAACATACTTTCTTGTGTCTTCAGGATTAATAATAGTATCAACATAGCCTCTTGCTGCTGCCTGGTCAACACTTGACTGTAAAGCTGCATATTCTGCTGCCTTTTCGTTAATAGTTGATGTAACATCCTTAGAAGCTGCGATATCATCAGCGTACATAATCTTAGCTGCCAATGAAGCATCCATCATGCCAATACTAGCCTGTGGCCATGCATATACCATATCTGCACCTATTGATTTTGAATTCATAGCTACATAAGCACTACCATAAGCTTCACCTGTAATAATATTAACCTTAGGTACATCTGCATTAGAAAATGCATATACAAGCTTAGCTGCTGCTTTAGCTATTGTTCTTTCTGACTTAACTGTAGCTTCAAAGCCCTTAACATTAGTAAGTGTAAGAACTGGTATTTCAAATGCATTACAGAATGTAACAAACTCAGCTGCCTTATAAGCACCTGCTGTTGTAAGTACTGGTGCAAATTCTTCTGCCTTTTCACCATTCTCATCATAAAGAGCTGTTCTGTTAGCTACTGCACCAACTGTAACGCCATCAACAAGAATGAATCCTGTAACCATCTCTTTAGCATATTCTGCCTTAGCTTCAACAAATACACCATCATCTGAAATATCTGTAAGTGCAAGTGCAGGATCAGCTATTTCTGCTTCCATATCCTGGCATACTCTGTTAAGATCATCCTGATTATCAGTACATACTGTACCCTCAGCATTATTAGATGGAAGCATAGATACAAGTTGTCTTACTCCGTTAGCGATAGTTTCTTCATCTCCAACAAAATCAACAACACCTGCTTCTGCCATAAACTTAGCACTTGATGTATCAAGCTTTGACTCATAATTGCCATCTAATGCATTAGGACTGTTAACGAATAACTTAGCCTTTTTTTCTTCAACAAATACGAAATCTGAAAGTTCTGCAAGAACGGCAAGACCTCCACCACATTCGCCATAAACAGCTGTAATCTGTGGAATAATTCCTGAAGCAAGTGACATATTCTTATAGATTTCACCAAAACCATTAAGTGCATCTGTTGCTTCCTGAAGTCTTAAACCTGCGCAGTCAATCAGACCTACCACAGGAGCTCCCATTTTCATTGCCTTCTCATAAAGGCTGGCAATCTTCTTAGCATGCATTTCACCGATAGTTCCGCCTAAAACAGAAGCATCCTGGCTATATACATACACGAGATTTCCATTAACCACTCCATAACCTGTTATTACACCATCAGATGGAGCTTTCTTTTCCTGCATGTTAAAATCTGTAGCTCTGGCTGTAACTCTGGCTCCGATTTCAACAAAACTGCTGTCATCAAGAATAGCTTCGATTCTTGATAAAGCCTGTGTAGTATTACTCATTATCGAGACCTCCTCTTTAATATATATTGCTTAGTGCAAACAACCATTGTTTATTTTATAACAATCAACCATTTATTTCAAGTAAATATTTGTATCATTCCTTGTGATTTTTAATGTTTTTTTTAGATTTTTCATTAATTTTGCACAGTTTTAATCTGTCGTTTCAAATATAGCAGCCAACCCCTTATGGATTATTATAGAAGCCTCATCATTTTCAATCTCATTGCTCTGACATATACTAAGTCCCTGCTTTAAAATGTATTTGTTAAGGCAATATTTAAAACCTTCAAGTGTTATAACAACCTCTTCACTCATCGGAACAATAGAAACATATTTTCCATACTGTTCCTTTTTCTTTATTAAGTGCATGCCAGTGTCATTATTTACAAGATATATACAATTATATTTATCAACTATGTAGCAGTTCACTCCTGAGTCCAGTGCAGCTTTCATATTTCCGATATTAGTCATTGTATGATCCATCCTTGTTCCTATCGCACCAAGTATATATATATCAGAAGCCCCCTTTTGTACAGCCGTCATTATTGCAAGATGAGTATCAGTATAATCCTTTTCACATGGATACACTTCAAAATCAACCTTTTTTTTATATCTTTCAAGCACACGTTCATCGACCGAATCATAATCACCTAGTAAAAAGTCAATATCAAGTCCAAGTCTGTCAGCATACATAAGACCTCTGTCTGCCGCTATACAATAGTCGAATTTTTTATCTGTAAGCCATTCTTTTGCCCATTGGATATCTACATAACCACCTGTTAATATCAAAACCTTATTCATATCCGTCATCTTAAGCCTTCCTTATTCTTTGTTTTCTCTTTATTATTTTTCTTTGAAATATTTTTCATATTTCATTTATGTTCTTTAATTTTTCACATTTATATTCTATAATAAATCAAACATGTAGTAAAACATTTTATACTTTACTAAACAACTAAACAAGGAGGACATTATGAGTGAACATAACATTCATTCTGATGATGAGATTGAATTAAAAAAAGAGACTGCGGGTATTGATGACAGTGTAACAGGCATTAACGAACTTGGAAGCAACGAAGCAGAAGGAAATGAACTTCTTATGCACTCTGCCAATCTTTACGAAAGCACTGAGGACAAATACAAAGACAACTTATCATCAGCCATTACATTTTTCGTATGTGGTGCAGCCGGTATAATAATACTTATACTTAACGATATTGGTATTCTTAAACTCGTTGTAAAGGGAAGCTCCAACTTCATACTTATCAATATTGTTCTGGGATTACTTTTTATTGGCTTTATAGCTATTGGCTTCTGGTCTTTAAAGTATTCTAAAAACATCAAGAGCAAGGCTGCTATTGAAAGCAGGGATACTGATACTATCTTAGCATGGCTTAAGGATAACGTAAGCAAGGATGATATAGAGGCTTCTTATCTTGACGACATTCCTGAGGAAATGAAATATTTCAACAGAAGCGACTATATCAAAAAGGCTATCAGTAAAAACTTTCCTGATACAAACGATGATCTCTTAGATACAATTGCAGACAAATATATTGACAACTTATTTAACGAATAAATAATAAGCGGGAACACATATCTTATGCATGTGTTCCCGCTTAACTTTATTTACAATCAGTTTAAAGTTTTAATATATTATTACTTATTAGAAAGATATTCATCAATACCCTTTGCAGCTGCTTTACCAGCACCCATAGCAAGAATAACTGTCGCTGCACCTGTAACAGCATCTCCACCAGCATATACTGCTTCCTTTGATGTCTGTCCATTATCTTCTTCTGCAACAATACACTTTCTCTTATTAATATCAAGTCCCTTAGTTGTTGATGAAATAAGTGGGTTAGGTGATGTACCAAGTGACATGATAACTGCATCAAGTTCCATAACGAACTCAGAACCTGGTATCTCAACAGGCTTTCTTCTGCCTGAGGCATCTGGTTCACCAAGTTCCATCTTTACGCACTTAATTCCTGTAACATTGCCCTTCTCATCTGTGAGAACTTCTGTTGGGTTAGTAAGAAGGTCAAATATAATACCTTCTTCTTTAGCATGATGTACTTCCTCAGCTCTTGCTGGAAGTTCTTCCTCGCTTCTTCTGTATACAATATGTACTTCTGCTCCAAGTCTTAAAGCTGTTCTTGCAGCATCCATAGCAACATTACCGCCACCTACAACTGCAACTTTCTTAAACTTCGCAATAGGTGTATCATAATCATCCCTGAATGCCTTCATAAGATTGCTTCTTGTAAGATACTCATTAGCTGAGAATACTTCGTTAGCATTTTCACCTGGAATACCCATAAATCTAGGAAGACCTGCTCCCGAACCAATAAATACTGCATCGAAACCTTCTTCGTTAAGAAGCTGGTCTATAGTCATTGATTTACCTATAACTACGTTAGTTTCTATCTTAACACCAAGCTTTTTAACATTTTCAACTTCTGATGCAACTACTGTCTTCTTTGGAAGACGGAACTCAGGAATACCATATACTAATACTCCGCCAGGTTCATGAAGTGCTTCAAATATAGTTACTTCATATCCCATCTTTGCAAGATCTCCTGCACATGTAAGTCCTGAAGGACCAGAACCTATTACAGCTACCTTCTTGCCTTTCTTTTCTGTTGGCATCTCAGGTGCAACATTGTTTTCTCTAGCCCAGTCAGCTACGAATCTTTCAAGCTTTCCAATAGATACAGCCTCACCCTTAATACCTCTTACGCACTGTCCTTCACACTGTGTTTCCTGTGGACATACACGGCCACATACAGCTGGAAGTGCTGAAGACTTTCCAATAACCTTATATGCTTCTGCAAAATTACCTTCTTTTACATTATGAATGAACTCAGGTATGTTTATTGATACAGGACATCCCTGAACACATCTTGCATTCTTACAATTAAGACAACGAGTTGCCTCTTCCTGTGCCTCTTCTGCATTATATCCGAGGCAAACCTCATCAAAATTCTTATTTCTTACATCTGGAGCCTGTTCCCTTACAGGAACCTTTTTCATAACATCCATTATTATACCTCTTTTCCATCGATTAATCGTCACTGTTCACAAGTATATAAGCAAACAGTAACCATGCTTCTTAATGAATACCAACAATTAATTACAGTTTCCACATCCACCATGATGAGTTTCACCCTCAAGCGCAGCAAGCATAGCTCTGCCCTCTTCTGTTTTATATGTCTGCTGACGTTTCATAGCCTGATCAAAATCTACAAGATGTCCATCAAACTCTGGTCCATCAACACAAGCGAACTTAATCTCATCACCAACCTGAAGTCTGCATGCTCCACACATTCCAGTTCCATCAACCATAATAGGATTCATACTTACAACTGTAGGAATACCCAGTTCCTTAGTTAACAGACAGACAAACTTCATCATAATCAATGGTCCGATAGCTATACACTTATCATACTTCTTACCCTGTGCATAAAGGTCTTTAAGTACATCTGTACCCATACCTTTTCTTACATAGCTTCCATCATCTGTTGTTATATAGAGATTGCCGGCAACAGCCTTCATCTCATCTTCAAGCAGAATAAGATCTTTATTCTTAGCACCAACAATAACATCTGCATCAACTCCATGCTCATGAAGCCACTTAACCTGTGGATAAACTGGAGCTGTTCCAACACCACCTGCTATGAATACTATCTTCTGCTTCTTTAATTCTTCAATATCCTCATGGATTAATTCTGAAGGGCATCCTAAAGGTCCTACAAAATCACTAAATGCATCTCCTGCCTTAAGATGTGACATCTTTTCTGTTGATGCTCCGACTATCTGGAATACAATAGTAATTGTTCCAGCCTCTCTGTCATAATCACAGATTGTAAGAGGAATTCTTTCCCCTTTTTCATCCATTTTAACAATAATGAACTGGCCAGGTTCACAGTGTTTAGCAACTCTTGGTGCTTCAACATCCATAAGAAAAATCTTTTCTGCTAATTTTTCAGCCTTAAGAATCTTGTACATTATAATACCCCTTTCAGTGTTATATTATATCTGAAGTGCTGATCACACATCAAAACCTATTTATAGCTATTAGTCCTCTTACGTTTTACGTTATTTAAATGTTAATATTCAGAAGAACTGTAAGAGCCGTTTGAATTAGTTACTTTGTAACATGTTCCATTCTTGATTCCTATTCCATAATACCCTTCAGTAGATGTCTTTGATTTATCTGTAACATCAAACCTTACGATATACATCTCAACCGAATCAACTGTTGCTTTTGGCTGATATACAAAAGTCACCTTTCTGCCATCACTGGTCGTATTACCATCTGACTTAAGTACACCATCCGCAATAAGTCTGTTTTTTAATATTTCAAGGCATTCATTATAAGAAAATGTTTTTGCCTTATTTATCACATAATTTCTTTTGACTACTGAACTCGCCTGATTATGTGAATCTATTATTATAACTGATATTACATTGTTGCCTTCAGGAATATCAAAGGGTTCTGTATACTCTTCCGAGCCTGCTGTTGGTGTCGAGCCATCCAGTGTGTAATATGCTTTACTTCCAACTGGGATATTGCTTATAGTCACCTGCTGTCCCTCTGCATATGTTCCAGATTCCGGACTAACCGTTGGTGTTGATGGCTTCTTGTAGTCAACAACATACTGAAGCTCAACAACATCACTATATACTCCTATTGAATTAACAGCTACTGCTTTGATAGTAGTTGTTCCATTCTTAATCTCAATGGTATCACCATTATATTTTGTACTTTTTTCAGTTGGCTCAGATTTATCCTGCGTATAATATATTGTTGAAGAAGAGCTTTCTGTAAATTGCAGCTTAACCTCATCATCATAAGTTCCTGCTTCAACCGATGGTTTAGGATTCTCAACAACATAATCCGAAAGATACTTATAACCTTCTTTGTTTTTATACGACTTTATCAGTGTATTAAGTGCATTGCCATCCTTTTTTTGTTCATATATAGATGCAAGCTCCTGTATTGACCTCTGATTATTCTCATCATAAGACAGAATATCTTTAAGTGTTTCTATCTGCTTATCTGTATTATTCTCTTCTTTATAGCACTCATATAATGTATACTTAAGCTCTGTGTTTTTCTTACCTTCATTGAGCTTAGCTGCCTTTGAAAGATACTTCACAGCCGAATCATAATCATTATTCTTATAGCTTTCCATACCTTTTTCATAATTATATTTATATGATTCTTTACTTCTATTATGAATAACTACACCGGTAATAATACCTATAAGTACCAGAAGTGCCGCTATACCGCATGAAACTCCTATTATGATTTTCTTTTTTTTATCATCACTGGCAGTTCCACCAGCCACATGTTTATCTGAATCAGCATGCTTATCTGAATCAATATCAGAACTAACATCTGAATTAACATCTAAATCAACATCCAAATTAACACCAGAATCTGAATTCTTAACCGGGATATTTCTAATATTATCTCTCACTTCATCAACGTTATATACACCTGTTTTCTGAACATCATCATCAGATTTCGTGAGCATATCTGTTGTAACTTTAGGTATAACCTTAGTCTTACCCATCTCAATGTCTGTATCTTGTGAATCTTTTGCAGCTGTGTTTTCTGCAGATGACTCTTTCTGATTATCAACAAATGCTTTAGCGACACTGGTTTCTTCTTCTACAAGTCTTTCCAATGATTTCACTAACTCATCATCCAATTCATCTTTATTATCAATTCCCATATAGACATTCCCATCCTTTATATTTTAACGTATAAATTCTAACATATTGATATTCAATAATCAATAAATTAAAAAACTAAACTTGCAAAGTTTTGCAGCCCTTTATTTTGTTTTACATCATTTTATTTTCTTTATTTTTATTGTTTTTATTATTCTTTCATAAATTGTACATACTTTGCACACAAATATTGAATATACTAATAATCAGATAGTAAGTTAATTCTTTCTATCTCCCCCTCATATTAAAATAAAGAACAGCTGTCAGCTTATTGGTTGGCAGCTGTTTCTTTATTTATATAATATGATGTCATGAGCAAAAGTAAATTCTGCCACTCACTGATGTTACCGGATTGCTTAGTAATAAAGCTATCATGACACATCAGTTATATATAACAACTGTCTATACAAAAAAGCAACAGCCATGTTTATCACAGCTGCTGCTTTTTGTTTATTTATTATCTTATATTAGTAACTGTAACAACACAACTTAAAGTCTTATTATTAACTGTAGCTGTAACAGTTGTTGTACCTGCTCTTCTACCTATAACTTCTCCAGAAGAAGATACTGTACACACTCTTGGATTACTGCTTCTCCATGTGATTTTATCTTCTGTACCTATAACATCAAGATTATATCTGTCATACTGTTCAATTCTTATATTAGATGTACTCATTGCAAGTGAATGGACTGTACAAGAAGCCTCAACACCGCTGTTATTACTTATTACAAACACGTCTGCTGTACCAGGTCCAACTGTAGTTATGACTCCATCCTGATCAACCTGAACAATTCCTGTATCTGTCGAATACCACTCATATGAATCATTATTAACAACTGGTCTGACTATAACTGATAGCTGTCTTGCTCTTCCTGTCAACATGTATATTTCCTTAGAGTTAATCCTGAGTGATGATATATTAACAACTGGTGTTACATATACCCAGCATGTTCCTGTAATATTGTTACCATCCTGTGATGTAGCTGTTACCTTACACTTACCAGTGCCAACTGCAAATATCTCTCCTGATTCATCTACCACTGCTACAGATTCATTAGATGATTTCCATGTTACATCTTTAATCGTAGCTTCATCAGGTGTAATCACCGCTGTCGCCCTTACTGAATCACCAATAAGAAGTCTTACTGTATCTGGTTCAACATATAAACCTGTTACAGGATTAATAACCCTTACTATGCAGGAAACACTTACTCCACTTCCATCAACCGCTGTAGCTGTAATAACTGCACTGCCAACGCCATTGGCACTTATATTGCCTTCCTGGTCAACATAACATACATCATTATTTGATGATGACCATGTTAAATTTTTGTTTGTTGCTGTATCTGAACCAACCTTAGCTATAAGAGTTCCTGTTGCACCAATGTTCATCAGCTTATCAGTTTCACTAAGTTCAATAGTTGAAACATATTCTTTAACATCTATAGTACATGCCGCTGTAAGCTTATTAACCTCTGTAGTGACCTCTATAACACATGAACCACCCTTAAGAGCTGTAACAACACCATTCTCATCTACCGATGCAACCTCAGGGTCACTTGACATATAAGTTACGTTCTTATTCTCAGCATCATATGGTTCAACAGTAGGAATAATTGCATATTTAGCTCCAACCCACAGCTGCTGATAATCAGAATTTAGCTTAATACCTGTTACAGGCTGTGTTACTGTAACAACACAGAATGCTGTAAGTCCGGTATCTACATTAGTTGCGATAATAGATGTTGTACCTGCTCCTACTGCAGTAACCTTACCATCACTTTCAACCTTACATACCTTCTCATCACGGCTTTCCCATGTAACTATCTTGTTATCTGCATTCTCAGGAAGACAAGTTGCATTCAGCCAGAATACCTGTCCCTGTCTTACTGTTATATCTGTTGTATTAAGAACCACCTGAGTTACAGGCTGTTTAACATATATGTTACACATCGCTGTAAAGTTACCATCAAGTGATTTACAAAGAATAGTACAGCTTCCTGTTCCAACTGCCTCAACAAGACCATTAGAGTCAACTATACATACATTTGTATTGGAAGATTCCCATAAAACTGTTCTATCTGATGCTGTTACTGGTAACACCTCAGCAGTTATTCTTAATCTTCCACCTATACTCATTATTTCATCAGTATAATCAAGCTTTATAGTTTCTACTGGTATATTAATAATAAAATTACAGGTTGCTATAAATGCACCATCAGTTGTCTTACATACAATAGTACAATATCCTGGCTTTACAAACTTAACAAGACCATTATCATCTACTGTTGCAACAGATGTATCAGAAGATGTCCATGTAACATTTCTGTTAACGCCTTCACCTGATGGCAATATAGTTGCTACAAGCTGATACTGTCCGAGTGCCATGGATGCCCTGACTGTTGTTTCATTAAGCTGGATTCCAGTAACCGGTTCTCTTACATATACTTCACAGGTTGCTACTTTAAGCCCATCTTCTGAAATAACTGTGATAGTTGTAGAGCCACCCGATATACCATTTATGGTAGCTGTATAGCTATCACCTTCAACAGTTGCTATATCTGGATTAGATGAAGACCATAATACCTTGTTGTTAGTTGGTCCTGCCGGATTAAATATAACCTGTACAGTTTCAGATGAGCCTCTGTCTATCTGCACACTTGATGGGTTAATACTAATCTCTCCAACAGGTGTTGTTATATATACAACACAAGTAGCCTTCTTTATAACACCATTAATATTCTGCGAAACTGTAACATGTGCAATACCTGGTGCCACACCCTTTATATCAAATGACTTACCATCATCAGACTGTTTAACTTCAATAAGTGTATCTGTAGGAACTACCCCGGCAGCATCTGGCTGGTTAGTAACCGTATATGTAATATCTTTTTTATCTGGTGAATTAGTAACAAGTGCTTCAAGAGTCTTCGTTTCTCCTATGTTAACGCTCATTGATGTAAGGCTTATTCCAAAACCATCTATAACTGTAATATCATATGTGATCTGGTTTTTCTGCTTATATACAGTAGATAACTCATCTTCTACTCTTTGTGCAATTATAGTTGCATGCCCTGCACCTGTAGCAGTAACAAGTCCTGTTGTCTGATCTACCTGTACAACACTGTTATCTGTTGTTGACCATGTTATTTCAGTTGGATTAGCTGTTGTTTTTAACTGAATCGTATCACCAACATTCATATTGCTCACATCTTTACCAAGCTTTTTAAATGGAACGATAACATTAACCTCATCATGGTTAGCCCATGTCATGTTTCCGTTCATATCAAGTGCACCTACACCTGCGTAAGCCTTTGCAACACCTGCATATATTCCTTTAACGCTGCCATCTTTTTTATATGTCATTATATCTGTATTATCCGAAATATATGTAACACCAGAAGTAGCTGGATATTTTACATTTGATGGTATCTGCTCATCTGTAAACTCTTCAAAATCCTTAGTTGATAAGACAAAATACTTTGTGCCATCTGCAAGCTTCTGCACTGAATTTCCCTGTTCGTTTGCTTTGCCTTCTGTATATTCAACCTTTGAAACAATAGAATATTTTGCTGTAAGCTGCGAAATACCATCTCCATCTGCTGTTCTTACAGTAAGATTAGTTTTTCCTCCTCCGACAATCTTAAGTGTTACCTTTGATGCATCAGATGAAACCTTTTCAACAATGCCATCCTTTAACAGATTGCCTGTCTTATCATTATCTGTTTCAACAAAAAGCTTATTAGTTTCACATGTGTTAGACGAAATCTCTATAATATCGCCCACATGATATTCATTCTTCTGCTCATCTGTAAGCTCTACTCCGTTACGTGTTGCTTTAAATTTAACACTCAATGGTACTATCACATCAACCGAATCACTTCCAAGAGCTTGCTGATATGTAATGCTTCCATCAGGACCATATATCTTCGTATAATATGTTGCAGTCAATGTTGCCTTACCTGCTTTATAAGCACGGATAAGTGGTGATTTAACACCATCAGCTGTATCTGCTGGTTTAACTCCTGCACTGTCACTTACTATAAACTTGACTACATTGGAATCTGATACAGTCCATTTAAGATTTCTCTCTGTAGGCTTGTAGTTATCAGGCGAATCCTGTCCAACTATGTTGTTTTCATCTCTTCCTGTCATATCTGCTACAACATCATTGCTATCCTCTCCTGGATTAAGAATGGTCTTATAGCTTTTTACTGTAACCGTTACGCTCGAATCAGCATTTGCAAATACCATATATCCGCTGAATGCCCCTAAAACTACAAGTACTGATAACAATATCTTCCACTGTACCCTAAGCCTTCTAAATTTTTTAATACCACTCATATGTATGCCTCATTTCATTAATATATAATATATCATAATTATTTACACATTATAGTTTTATTTAATTCTACATTATTTTCCAAAAGTTTTCAACAAGTATATCGTCATATTCCAGCAAAATTTCAGCAGATTTTCTTTATTTTTATATATTTTTTCAATATAATGATATAAGTGTCAAAAATATAAAAAGACGTTTCTGCCTGCAGAAAAAGACTTTTTTACTTAAGACACGCTAAACACCGAATAAAAAGGAGTATTAATATGATCTCTGTAAGTATGTGTATGATTGTTAAAAACGAACAGTCTATATTAAAAAGATGTCTTGACTCATATGCCGGCATTTACGATGAGCTGATTATTGTAGATACCGGCTCAACGGACAACACTAAAGAAATCGCAGCACAATACACTGATAAGGTATATGACTTTGCATGGTGTGATGATTTTGCTGCAGCAAGAAATTTTGCTTTTTCAAAAGCCAGCTGTGACTATATATTAAGCGTTGATGCAGATGAAGAGCTGGATTTTCATAATAACACTGCCCTACGCAGCCTCAAAGAAGCTATTCTGCCTGAAATTGACATTGTACAGATGTACTACGTTAACGAATCGGATTTCAATTCTGTATACAATGTCCACAAAGAATTGCGTCCAAAGCTTTTCAGACGAATACGGACATTTAACTGGATTTCACCTATACATGAAACCATTCGTGTAAACCCTGTAATATACGACAGCGATATTGAAATCATGCACAAACCAACGGGCGACCACAGCAAAAGGGATTTTTCCATATATTTTAAGGCACTGGACAAAGGTATTGTTTTAGAAGATTACGTTATCACAATGCTTTGCAAGGAACTTTTTATATCAGGAGAAGCTTCTGATTTCATATCATTTAAAAATGCTTTTGAAAATGTATTTCCTTATGAAAACAGAAGTAAAAACACTTTGGAGGATATTAATTGTATACTTGCACGCATATACAATATCACAGGTGAACAGGATAAATTCTTCAAAATCGCCTTGAAGTCTGTGGCAGATAATCCTTCATCTGAAATGTGCTACACGCTTGGTCTTTATTATTTTGACCATAAGGATTACAACGAGGCTGCCATATGGCTTTATAATGCCGCATTTGAAACAAAAAGTATTCTTGATATATCAAGCAGTGGCAAAAAGCCTCTTTATCTTCTTAGCGAATGCTATAAGCTGCTTTCACAACAATGTGAAGATGATTATGAAAAAATACAATACATAGAAATGTCAAATGATTATAAATCACAGGCAGATAGATGGTGTATGCCTGAATTATAAGTTTTATTGTTCTTTATTGTATTTTATTCTACAGAATATTGCATTTTTCCTTAAAACTTTGACTAAACTTATGGATTAAATCTTATTTATATGCTAAAATACATAAGTAATAAAATATTTTGGAGGTATCTAAAAAAATGAAATTAAATTTAAGACCAGCTGAAGAGTGTACATTTGACGCTGTATCATTAGGTGAAGTTATGCTTCGTCTTGATCCAGGTGAAGGAAGAATCCGTACAGCAAGAAGCTTTAGAGCATGGGAAGGTGGCGGAGAATATAACGTTATCCGTGGTCTTCACAAGTGCTTCGGTATGAACACAGCTGTTATCACAGCTTTCGCTGATAACGAAGTAGGTCTTCTTATGAAAGACTTCATCGAGCAGGGTGGTGTTTCAACAGATCTTATCTGCTGGAAGAAGACAGATGGTATCGGACGTCTTTGCAGAAATGGTCTCAACTTCACAGAAAGAGGATTTGGTATCCGTGGCGCTAAGGGTTGCTCAGATAGAGCTAACACAGCTATTTCACAGGCTACTCCAGAAGATTTCGATTTTGATTACATCTTCAAGAACAAGAGCGATGGTGGTTTAGGTGTTCGTTGGTTACATACAGGCGGTATCTATGCTGCTCTTTCTGAACAGGCTTGTGAAACTGTTATCGCAGCTTGTAAGGCAGCTAAGAAGTACGGTACAATCGTATCTTACGATCTTAACTACAGACCATCTATGTGGGAAGCTATCGGCGGTTTAGCTAAGGCTCAGGAAGTTAACAAGGAAGTTGCTAAGTATGTTGACGTTATGATTGGTAACGAAGAAGACTTCACAGCCTGCCTTGGTTTCGAAATCGAAGGTAACGACGAGAACCTTAAGACTCTTAACCTTGATGGTTACAAGAAGATGATCAACGAAGCTGCTGCTACATACCCTAACTTCAAGGCTGTTGCTACAACTCTTCGTCAGGTTAAGACAGCTACAGTTAACGATTGGTCAGCAATCTGCTGGGCTGATGGTGAAATCTACAAGGCTGCTCAGTATGATGGTCTTGAGATCATGGATAGAGTTGGTGGCGGAGATTCATTCGCTTCAGGTCTTGTATATGGTCTTATGACATTCGAGGATGCTGAAAAGGCTGTTAACTATGGTGCTGCTCATGGTGCATTAGCTATGACAACTCCTGGTGATACAACTATGGCTTCTCTTAAGGAAGTTGAAGGTATCGTTGGCGGTGCTGGTGCCAGAGTTCAGAGATAATAATAATATTTATTAGTAAATCATTATTAACTATTATTGATTATCATTAATTTAATTCAGTATTTGGGTTCAACCAAATTAACAACAAAAAGAGTTGTCCGGTGGTTATCCGGGCAACTCTTATATTTTATGCTTTTTTTATTCAGCTGTTTTATTATCTGTTTTTTCACATACAAATTATGCTTCAACTTGCTTTATAGATTTACTTATAAGATATTGTAAACACTATTGTATCAGAATATAAACCTGCATATGCATTATTCCACTCAGACTTGTTAATAGATACTGTCAATGGCGTGCTGTTACCACTTGCAAGATAACTTGCTGATGTGAATTCACTGTTACCATTCATAAGCTTATATGAAATAGTTTTAGATGAATCCTTGCTGTTCTTTAACTTTCCACTTGCATCTGCTGATACCCATATGCTCTTATCAGGTTCAAGCCTTGCATTGTCAAGTGTAACATTTCCTATACTGCTTTCAGCTGTACCACTTGCTATTGTTGTACTTGCAGGTATGGTAACTGTATATGTCGGATCAATCGACACATTTATTGTTGTCTGTCTTGTTTCCTGCGCACATACTGGAATAACACTTCCTATTATAAGCATGGCTCCGAGTGCAACTGCGCTAAATTTTCTCATAATATCCTCATTTCTGCACACTTTTCGTAAAACCGGTTCACGTGTGCCATAATACCGGTTCAATATGCGAAAGCTGATATTTTTCACATATATTTTCTTTATATAAATTTCTTTATAAACTATAGTCCTGTAATCTGTTAACAATTCTTTAAACCAATCACTTAATTGTGTTACTTAGCTACTATCGTTGTTTCTACATTCGCTCCATTCATGGCAGTTCCATCTGTAAGTGATGATGTGCTGATCTTTATTGTAGCTTTATACTCACCTGCTGATAAGCTATGATTGAGCTTTACGTTAGATATAGCTTTACCTGGTTCAACCATAGCTGACTTATATATCGATTCACCAGTATCACTTAACACTATCTCGAATGTGAAGTAGCATGGATTGCCTTCAGGATTCATAAGATTCATAGTTACATCTTCTTTTCCAGCTGCTATTGTTATTGATGGATATCCTGGAATCCTTATGCTCTGCTGGCTTCCTGTCGTAGCCTTATCCGAATTACTATCACCTGCATTTGCATCTAGTGAAGGTGTAAATGCATTATCATTATTGTTATTTTTATTATTTTTTCCAACTACCATGTATATAACAAGTCCTGCAACAACTGCACATAATGCTATAATCACCGCTATCATTATCTTATTTTTAGATATTTTCATTAAAATTCCTCCTTTTTAGCTGGCTTTTGTATTTAGTTTGTAATGATATTATTCCCCGTATCAATGCTGCTTCACTATTCAGTTATAACCCCACGGCAATATGCTTCGAATACTGATTATTGCATGCAACACTACATGTTGTATGTATAATATACGATTATTCTCTATTTGTGGGATAATTTGCATGAATTACAGCTTTTTCGACATGAACGACAAAAAATTTTATAGAATTTTAATCTGATTCAATATATAATAATATCAGTTGTAAAGGGCTTATCGTGAATACCGTGGATATACTGGTAATATCTGCCCTTGTCTTTAATAACTAATTATCATTTATTAATTTATATAAACATCAACGGAGATAAAACCACCATGAAAATAGCAGTATGTGACGACAGTCTTAACGAATTAGAGTTAATAAGAAATTTTCTTGATATATACAGGTCTGATAGCATACAGACATTTACAGTAAAATACTTTGAAAGCAGCGTAGAGCTTGCTTCTACCCTTAGATTCGAAAAATTCGATATATATATTCTTGATATAATCATGCCTGTAATGGATGGTCTTGCACTTGCAAAGAAATCAGGACATTTGACAAAGCTGCTCCTATAATCTTTCTTACAGCTTCTCCCGAGTTCGCTGTGGACAGCTATACTGTGAAAGCCTTCAACTATCTTTTAAAACCGGTAGTTAAAGAACGCCTGTATTCTACACTTGATGATATAATCGAAACATTTCATCAGGAGAGCACTGATAATATAATCATAAAAAATAGTACTGGAATTCACAAGATACATACAAGCGACATAATCTATGCCGAAGCTCTTAACAGAAAAGTAATTATATACCTAAAGAACGGCGAGCAGATAACATCCACAGATGTATTCTCTTCTATATGTGATACATTGACTGCCCATAATGAATTTCTTCTTCCACATCGTTCTTTCATAGTTAACATGAACTACATAAAAACCATAAACACAACCGAAATATGCCTGATTAACAACAAATCAATTCCACTTGCACAACGGCGTGTAAGTGAAATCAAAAAACAGTATCTGACTTTTCAGATGGAAGGTTAATAACTAAGAAAGAGGGAATATCTATGGACGAACTATCTGCAATGCTAAATCTTATCAATTATGTTTTTGTACTTATATTTGGAATAGTTGTATCTTTTTACTTCGCTGATATCACATGGGAAGATAACAAAAAAACAATCATATCTACACTTGTAGCTTTTGCACTTCTCCAGGCAATCTGCTATGTTCTTCTGGGCGAACGCATACTTTACAAAAGCTATCCATTTATTATACATATTCCTCTGATTCTTGTTATAAGATATGTATGTCATAAAAACATATATATATCAACTATAGTTGTCTTATCAGCATATCTTATGTGTACACCACGCAAATGGTTTGGTACGGTTGCTGCTTATATTTTCAAGGATATTCCTATGATATCAGATATTGTAACCATTATTATTACAATACCTCTTTTATTCATAGTAATCAAATACATTTCACCTTATATAATAAGACTTGAGAATGAGTCAAAGACTATTATATTTATATTCTTTTTCCTGCCTCTTACCTATTATATATCAGAATACGCCTTTACTGTATACACAGACCTTTTATACCGTGGAGAAGCAATTGTTATAGAATTTATGGACAGCTTTATCGTTATACTGTACTTTTTATTATCTATCGTTACACTTACTATTTTGAACAGGAAAAATGCAGCTGAAAGAGAGAATATTATCCTGCTGGCTTCTGCTGCGCAGGCTGAAAAAGAGATTTCCCAGCTGTATGAATATCAAAGGCAGGCTGCTATATATCGTCATGATCTTAGGCATCATATGAACTTTTTACAGAGCTGCCTGAATGAAAATAAATATACACAAGCACAGGATTATATAAAGGAAATATGTACTAATCTTGATAACAGCCGTATAACCAGATACTGCGATAACGAAGCTGTCAATCTCATATTATCTTCATATATTGGCAGTGCTAACGAATATAATATAACTACGCATGTGTCTGTTACTGCTGGCAATCTTTCAGACTACAAGCCTACAGACCTTTGCAGCCTCTTAGCAAATGCACTTGAAAATGCCATAAATGCATGTAAGCTTGTACAGACAACTCCAGCTGCTATTAATTCAAATCGTATTATCACAGTAAAGGTGTTTGATAAGAACAATAAATTATGTATTAACATCACCAATACTTATGCTGTTGAACCCGTATTTGTTAATAATGCTCCTGTATCAGATAAAGCCGGACACGGTATTGGTATCAGAAGTATAATATCTGTGATTGAAAAATATAACGGGGTATATGATTTCTTTACTGAGGATGGAGTGTTTTATTTTCAGGCGTGCATATAAATATAAACTAACATAAAAAGGACTATCACACTGAGGTGACCCCTCAAAGTTCACTCCTCAAAGTTATTTATGGTGACAGTCCTTTTTCATTATATTAATTGGTTTTCAATAGTTACAAGCACCATTTTCTTCTTCCCATAAATCTACATTAGCATACTTAGACAATGAACCTCTTGCTGAACCCCCGTTATTTCTTGGTATTTCATCAATAAATTCATCCAAAACCGTTATTATCACCTTTTGATTTTTCTTAGCATTAATTTTTTCCAATGTCTTAACAGAACTTCCATCATAATATCCCTGTAATGCAAGCATAATCAGCACCCTCTTTCTTTATATACTAATAATTATATATATATATTACACCCACAAAATATCTTTACAGCAACTACCAAATTAGTGAAACAATATTGTATTCTTTAATATGAAAAAGGTTATTTACTAGAAACCATTAACTACATCTCTTCCGGACATTCCATACCTAATAAACCGCCTGCCTCACACAAGATTTTCTGTACCATATCTGTCAAAATCAAACGTGCGTTTTTCTCTTTTCCTTCTGCCTGCAAAATAGTGCAATCATGATAAAACTTATTAAAAGCTGTTGCTAACGATATTACATACCTTGCAACTACAGACGGTTCATTTTTCTCTGCCGCATTAATAACTGCATCCTCGTAACCAGCTAATACTTTTACCAAATTATAAGTCACATCATCTGTTAAAGCCTCAAAATCAACTTCACTAACCTCTACCATTTTACCCGCTTTACGCAACACGCTCTTTGCGCGTGCATAAGTATATTGTGCATATGGTCCGGTAGTTCCATCAAAGTTCAAAACTTCCTTCCACGAGAAATCAACATTCTTGATTCGCTGATTAAATAAATCATGGAAAATAATTGCTCCCACGCCAACTTTTTTCGCAATTTCTTCTTTATCCGTCAACGAGGGATTCTTTTCTATTATCGCATTATAAGCACGCTCTACTGCCTCTTTCAAAATATCTTCTGCATAAATAATATTACCACCACGTGTTGAAAGTTTTTCTCCTGCAAGACTAACCAATCCATATGGAACATGAATCAATCCATCCCACCAATCATATCCCATCACTTCAATAGCTGTAAAAATTTGTTTGAAATGAAGAGATTGTTCTAGCCCTGTCACATATAAGCACTTTTCAAAATCATATGTTTCCTTACGATAAAGAATTGCAGCAATATCACGGGAGTGATAAGTGGTTCCTCCATCACTTTTAGTAATTAAACAAGGGGGCATATCATATTTCTCCAAATCAATTACTTGCGCCCCTTGACTCTCAACTAGCAAATCCATTTCTTTCAATTTCTCCACTAATGTCGGCACCTTGTCACGATAGAAACTTTCACCCAAATAAGAATCAAATGATATTCCTAGCAAGTCATAAATACGTTCAAATTCAACCATACTGATGTCCTTGAACCAATTCCAGATTTCTAATGCTTCAAAATCATTTTGCTCCATTTTTACAAACCATTCTCGTGCCTCTACAATTAAGTTCTCATTAGTTTCTGATTCATCATTAAACTTCACATAAATACGCAGTAATTCCTCTATTCCCTTTTCTTTTACCAGTTCTTCACTGCTCCACAATTTGTATGCAACAATCAATTTACCAAACTGAGTTCCCCAGTCACCTAAATGATTGATTCGTACCACATCATATCCTAACTTTTGATAAATCTTATATAAAGAGTTTCCAATTACTGTTGTACGCAAATGTCCCACATGAAAGTTCTTTGCAATATTTGGCGATGAATAGTCCATACACACCGTTTTTCCGCTACCAATCTGCGACACTCCGTGCTTGTCTTTTTGCAACGACTCAAAGCACTTTTTGACAAATAAAGCACGTTTCAAGTGAATATTACAATATGCCCCTACGCTCTCTACTTTTTCAATTCCCAATTCAGCTTTCTGTTCATTCAAGTTTTCTACCAGCTCAGCTGCAATCTGCATAGGATTTTTACGCATTTTCTTAGCCATTGAAAAACAAGGCAAAGCTAAATCTCCCATTTTTTCTTCCGGCGGAATCTCCATTGTCTTCATCAATTCCTCTTCCGACATTTCTACTAATACTTTTGATAAATACTGACAAATCTTCTTTTTCATAGTAACCTCCATTAATTCTGATATTTGTAAATAGATAAAAAAAGAACCGCAATGGAATTAGCTTTTTGCTAAATCTATTACGGTTCTGTATCTACAACATTTATAAACAGCAACCGCACAGAAACAAGACGTACACCCTTGTAACCATGCGGAAATAAACAATGATTACAAGAGCTTACGTCTTCTTTCTCTACGTCTTATACTGTTCATACAAAATGTATTCATACTTTTATCCTCTTTAAATTTGATATTTACGATAATAGCACATAGCTCATATGATTGCAATACTTTTCTATTTTTCATAATATTGCATATCCTCATTGATATCTGAACATAATTATGCAATAATTGTGTCAAAGAAAGGGGTGAATATCATGCCACTTATTATGCCTATTAAAGATTTACGCAATACAACCGAGATTTCTAATATCGCACACAAAGAACAGGAGCCTATTTTTATTACCAAAAACGGATATAGCGACTTGGTTGTTATGAGCAGTGAACTATATGATAAATTCGCAAGAATGAATCACACCGACCAAGCAATCTTCGAGTCTGAGCAGGAAATTGCTAACGGAGCAGAAGCAGTCGACGCAGAAACAGTTTTTGCAGAATTGGAGAAAAAACATTTTGAATAAATACAACGTAAAGGTCAACCCTAGAGCAATCCATGAATTAGACTGCATTTACGAGTATATCGCAAACGAGAAATTGGCTCCTGAAAATGCCAAAGGACAAGCTGACCGAATTAAAAAAGCCATTTTAAGCTTAGATACATTTCCTCAATCCCACCAAGAGCGAAACGAAGGCAGATATGCCGGAAAAGGCTACCGACAGTTACTGATTGATAACTACATGGCTATTTTTCGCATCGACGAACCACACAAAACCGTTTATGTAGTAACAATACAGTATCAGGGACGGAATCTATAAAGAAAACACCAAATGACGCTACAAATCATTTGGTGCTTTCTCTGAGTCAAAAATTATTTACCATAATTCTAACGAATTCTCCGCATCAATCCACATTTGCATAGTCCCATCAAGATACAGCCTTGCATAAAGTCATAATCGACTATATATCTATCCTCTATCGGATAAAGCCGGTCACGGTATTGGTATCAGAAGCATAATATCTGTGATTGAGAATTCTCCATATTTTTCTTTATTTTTCAACAAATTCAGAACCATTAAAATAAAAATGTATAACTTGATTTCATAACATTTCGCTTTCTTTAAACTCTGATAATGAAGCTTCTGTATCACCAGCTGATAAAGGAGCTTCTGTACCTTGGTCAGTTACAGTAAATTCTTGTACCAATTACTCCACACCCTTAAATATCACATTTCTCACCGGATTAAGTGCGAATAAAAGCAACATTCCAATAATACCACACACAATGAATTCGCTTGCTCCGATTGTCACAAAGAACATAGCAAATATCCCCTCTGAACCATAAGCATATTTTAATACAAATGGAACAATGAGTGTATTGGCGATAATTGGTGGTAAGGGTGCAAGCCACTTATTCTTTCTTAACGCATACGTTCCTATTGCGCCGATAAGTGTAGCAATACTTCCAAATATTATATCCCATATAGCTGCTCCACCTAATATATTAGATAACAGACAGCCTACGAACAATCCCGGTATCGCCGCTGGTGTGAAATAAGGCAGGATTGTAAGTGCCTCTGCTATTCTGAACTGTATAGGTCCGAAGCTGCAATAGTTAAACATAATAACAAGCACAACATAAAGTGCCGCAATCACAGCCGCCTGTGTAATAAAGGCAACCTTAAACTGTGTGCTTTTAATATTTCTATTACTACTATTATTTTTGCTATTACTTTTATTATCATTTTCAGGAATACTTCTATCTGTACCCTCTTTATCCTTAAATAATATACTCATTTTTATACTCCTTTAGTTTTGTTTTTTGTGTGGAAGGTTTCGAACACACATTATTATAATCACTGGATATATGAGACATATCCACTAATAAAATTCCGTATATACCACAATCTAAGACACATTATAAGACGGACAGAAGTGTATATATCTGCCCGCCCTAATCTTATATTATATCTTTCTTTATCAAAATAATATTTATTATATATTAAAGAGTTACACCCTGCTTAAATATAGCTAAATCGTGGAAGCCAGCGATTTCAGCCTTTACCTTCTTACCAGAAGCAACATCTAATACAAGCTGGAAGAGTTCCTTAGCTGCATCTTCAAGTGGAAGGTCATCTGTTACAATTCTTCCTGCATTGAAGTCTATCCAGTTGCTCTTATTGCCAGCAAGTCTTGAGTTAGTGGCAATCTTTACTGTAGGTACTGGTGATGCAAATGGTGTTCCACGTCCTGTTGTGAAAAGAACCATCTGTGCTCCTGCTGCTGCACAGGCTGTTGAAGCAACAAGGTCATTACCAGGTGCACTAAGAAGGTTAAGTCCCTTATCAGATACTCTTTCACCATAAGCTAATACACCCTTAACAAGTGATGAACCAGACTTCTGTGTACATCCAAGTGACTTATCTTCAAGTGTTGTAATACCACCATCCTTGTTTCCTGGTGATGGATTCTCATAGATTTCCTGACCATTCTTGATGAAGTATTTCTTAAAGTCATTGATAAGGTGAACTGTCTTCTCGAAAAGTTCCTTGTTAGCACATCTGTTCATAAGGATAGTCTCTGCACCGAACATCTCTGGAACTTCTGTAAGGATAGTTGTACCACCCTTAGATACGAGCATATCTGAGAAAAGTCCTACTGTTGGGTTAGCTGTGATACCTGATAAACCATCAGAACCACCGCACTTCATACCAACGATAAGGTGCTTAGCACTAACCTTTTCTCTCTTAAATGTAGCAGCGTAAGACATAAGTTCCTTCATAATACCTTCAGCAGCTTCCTGCTCATTCTCTACATCCTGAACCTGTAAGAACTTAACTCTGTCTGGGTTAACTTCACCGATATAATCCTTAAGAACCTCAATACGGCTGTTCTCGCAGCCAAGACCAAGTACAAGTACTGCACCGGCATTAGGATGGTTAATAAGGTCAGCAAGTACATGTCTTGTGTTCTCCTGATCCTCTGTTACCTGTGAACATCCGTATGGATGTGGGAAAGCAACAACTTCATCAACACCTTCTGGCTTGTTAGCTCTTGCTGTAGCTTCGATTGCTCTTGCAATAGAATTAACGCAGCCAACTGTAGGGATAATCCATATTTCATTTCTTACACCAACTGTACCATTTTCACGCATATATCCATCAAAAAATGCTTCTTCTGTTGGTTCAACGTCCTTGTGTCCTTCTGGATTGTATGTGTATTCAAGAAGTTCACCGAGAGCTGTCTTTAAGTTGTGTGTATGAACCCATCCACCAACTTCTATATCAGCCTGTGCATAACCGATTCTGAAACCATACTTTATAACTGCATCACCCTTCTTAATAGGCTTGATAACAAACTTATGTCCCTGAGGGATATCTTCTATTGTAGTAACTTCTGTACCAGCAACATTAAGTGTTGTACCCTTAGCGATTGGCTTAAGAGCTACTGCAACATTATCATCTTTATTAATCTTAATAAAATCCTGCATAACTTCCTCCTGTAATTAATATAATCTCTATGTACCATTAACCACGTACATCATAGAATTATGAAATTCAATGATTACATTCATATCATAACATTTTTATTATAACAATAAAAGGGTATAAATACACAATACCTCTTACATAACTTAAGGGCGGATGAAAAAGAACACCCGCCCTTATTAATGCTTTAAAATACGATATAAATCAATGCCGAAACTTATATTCAGCTAAGGCTTATGAATACTTTGCTGTAAACTGCCAACGCAATTATGCTAACTTTTCATCATCAAGAGCTAAATCGTTAACTACAGCTCTCATACCTCTTTCTCTGATATCTGCAATATATCCTGTGATAACTTCTTCAAGGTCAAGAACCTTAGTAAGGTCTTCGCCACCGAAGAACTTAGTATTGCTTAAGTAAGCGTGTGTGAATTCAGCTGGTGTCTTACCAGAGTTATCTCTGAAGAAATCAAGTACAGCCTTATCATCTGTGATGTTGTACTCTTCACCGTTTCTGTCACCCTTTAATACAATACCGCCGTTGAACTCAGCTTCTGTCTGTGATGTGTAGAAGCTCATAAGTGCTGCGATAGAGAATGTAAGGTACTTAGGAAGCTTGTTAAACTTCTTAACATATCCTAAGAATGAAGGAAGACATCTAGCTTCCCACTTAGATACAGAGTTAAGTGAAATGCTTAATAATCTGTGATCTACGAATGGGTTAAGGAATCTGTCGATAACAGCCTTAGCGAATTCTTCACAATCTTCCTTAGAAAGTGAAAGTGTAGGAATAACTTCATTGTAAAGTGTTTCTTCCATATACTTTCTGATAACTGGATCCTTCATAGAGTTCTCTACGTTATCGTTACCAGCAAGGAATGATGCTAATACGAATGATGTATGTGAACCATTAAGGATTCTTACCTTTCTTTCCTTATATGGATGATGATCCTTTGTAAATACTACATTAAGTCCAGCTTCCTTGAATGGAAGTTCCTTCTCAAGCTGTTCAAGTGGAAGGTTAGAATCACTTTCTACAACCCAGAGACCGAACACTTCTGCTCTGTCGATAAGCTGATCTTCATAGCCCCACTCTTCGCAAAGCTTAGCAGCATCTTCTCTTGGATAACCTGGAACAATTCTATCAACAAGTGTTGGACAGAATGAGCAGTACTTGTTAACCCAATCCTTGAATCCATCTTCAAGACCCCAGAGTTCTATAAACTTCATAATGCACTTCTTTAATTCGATACCATTATCAGCGATAAGCTCGCAAGGAAGTAAGATAAGTCCCTTATCTGCTGCTCCGTTGAACTTCTGGTATCTCTTGTAGAGAAGCTGTGTAAGCTTACCAGGATATGTCTTAGGAGGACGAGCATTAGGATCGTTATCTGTCTCGTCAAATACGATACCTGCTTCTGTTGTATTAGAAACGATAAATCTAAGTGTTTCACTTGTACCATATTCAATGTACTTGTCATAATCTTCGATAGCTGCTACAGCATCAACAACAGATGTAATCTGACGTGTGATTTCCTTAGGCTGTCCATCTACGAAACCTCTTAACTGAAGTGTGTACTGGCATTCCTGATCGTGGAATCTTTCAAGTGTACCAAACTCGATTGGCTTAACGATAACAACACCACCGTTGAAATCTGTCTTTTCGTTAGTAACATCGAAGATATAATCTACGAATGCTCTAAGGAAGTTACCTTCACCAAACTGCATAACCTTTACAGGTCTGTCAACTGCATGTGTAATACTCTTGTTTAATCTCTGCATATTAAATCTCCTTTTTCTACAGGGTATCTTATCCCTGATTATTAACCAGTAAATGGTATCTTGAAGTGCATGTAAGCGCTTTCATAATCTTTCAATAACTATGATATACTTAAATATGACTTTCGTCAATAATTATTTTTGTATACATGATTAGCGTATACATGATTAACGACATAAATGGTCATATGGCTAAAGTACAATAAAAATACACTTACACACTTGCTTTTATAATAATACCATTGTATAATCAGATTATCAATATGTAAGTGCTTACATTTAACATTTATGCACCCACAGGAGTCGGATATGAATATATATGATGTTTCCAAGAAAGCTGGTGTTTCCATTGCCACTGTTTCAAGAGTTCTTAACGGCAACGCCAAGGTATCTTCAAAAACCAAAGATAAGGTTCTTGCCGCTATTAAAGAGCTTGATTACACACCTAACGTATTTGCAAGAGGCTTAGGTCTTAATACAATGAAAACCATCGGTATCATGTGTATTGATTCATCAGATATTTATCTTGCCAATGCAGTATATTATCTTGAACAGGAATTAAGAAAATATGGATATGATTCCATACTCTGCTGCACGGGTAAAGATTATAGAAATAAGAAGAAATATCTTGAGCTTCTCTTAAGCAAACGTGTTGATGGTGTTATTCTTACTGGTTCACAGTTTGTTGAAAACACTGGTTCACACACCAATGATTATATTATTGAAGCTGCCAGAGATATCCCGATAGTTCTTGCGAACGGATACCTTGATGCCCCTAATATATATTCTGTTATGTGCAATGATGAAATTGCGATTTATAACGCAACAAAACTCTTGATTAATAACGGACATCGTAATATAGTCTACTTATATACAAGCAGGTCATATAGTGGAATGAACAAGTATTCCGGTTATATGAAAGCTTTAAAAGAAGCTGCTATCAGTCTGCCACACCAATACAGCCATCTATGTGGAAAAAACATTTCCCATGCGAAGGAATATCTTAATGAACTTCATGATAACAATATTCCTTTTGATGCTGTAGTAACCTCTGATGACTCACTTGCAGCTGGCGCAGTTAAATATGCACACGCCCACTCTATCAGTGTTCCTGATGAGCTTGAGATTATTGGTTATAACAACTCGGTTCTTTCCATATGCACTGAACCAGAGCTTACATCTATTGACAGCCACGTTGAACAGCTTTCAACTAAAGCAGTAGATGTTCTTATGAAGGTATTGTGCGGTGAATCTGCTGATAAACACAGCATTATCACTGCTGATATTATAAAACGCAATACAACACATTTTTAATTCACAGGAGGATTAAGAACTATGAAACAATTCATGGACAAAGACTTTTTACTTTCAACACCTACAGCACAGCATCTCTTCCACGACTATGCTGACAAGATGCCTATCGTTGATTATCACTGTCATATCAACCCTAAGGAAATCGCAGAAGACAGAAAGTTCGAGAATATTACACAGGTATGGCTCGGCGGTGACCACTATAAGTGGCGTCAGATGAGAACTAATGGTGTTGATGAGAAGTATATCACAGGTGATGCTTCTGATCGTGAAAAGTTCCAGAAATGGGCTGAAACACTTGAAATGGCTATCGGTAACCCTCTTTACCACTGGAGCCACCTTGAGCTTCAGAGATACTTCGGTTACAACGGTATCTTAAATGGTGATACAGCTGAAGAAGTATGGAATCTTTGCAACGCTAAGTTACAGGAAGATTCTATGTCAGTAAGAAACCTTATCAAGAAGTCTAACGTTAAGTTAATCTGTACAACTGATGATCCTGTTGATTCACTCGAATGGCATAAGGTATTAGCTGCTGATGATACATTTGATGTAAAGGTTCTTCCAGCATGGAGACCTGACAAGCCTATGAACATTGAAAAGCCTGAATATCTTGACTATCTTAACACATTATCAGATGTAAGCGGAATCAAGGTTAACTCTTTCGCTTCTCTTATGGATGCTTTAAGAAACAGAATGCAGTTCTTTGATTCAATGGGCTGTTCAGTATCTGACCACGCTCTTGAATATGTTATGTATAAGCCTTACACAGATGCAGAAATCGAAGCTATATTTGCTAAGAGATTATCAGGTGAAGCTATCACAACAGAAGAAATGAACAAGTTCAAGACAGCATTCATGGTATCTGTTGGAAAGGAATACAACAAGCTTAACTGGGTAATGCAGATACATTATGGTACAATCCGTGATAACAATGTATTCAGATACAATCAGTTAGGTCCTGATACAGGTTTTGACTGCATCAACACATATGACTGTTCAGCAGAGATGGCTCAGTTCCTCAATGCTCTTAACAGCACAGATGAACTTCCTAAGACTATCATCTACTCACTTAACCCATCAGTTAATGCTGCTATTGGTACTGTTATTGGATGTTTCCAGGATTCTAAGGCTGTTGGTAAGATTCAGCAGGGTTCAGCATGGTGGTTCAATGATCATAAGGTTGGTATGACTAATCAGATGACAAGCCTTGCTAACTTAAGCTTACTTGGTAACTTCATCGGTATGCTTACAGATTCAAGAAGCTTCTTATCTTACACAAGACATGAATACTTCAGAAGAATCATGTGTGAACTCATCGGTGGATGGGTTGAGAACGGTGAATACCCTAACGATGAAAAGGCTCTTAAGAAGATTGTTGAAGGTATCTCTTACAACAATGCAGTTCGTTACTTTGGTTTTGACTTATAATCAGCAGTCTGACAGACTAGTAATAACATAAAAGGATAAGTGATAATGCTGCTAATCAGCTTATCACTTATCCTTTTTTAGCATTTTCTTACTTTCATACATTTTCTTATCAGCCCTGCTTCTGGTTGATTCGAAATCTTCATCCTTCTCGTTGTCATATTCTGCATATCCACAGGCTATATGTACATTAAAACCAACTATTCCAAGCTTCTCGGTTATCTGCTTTTCACGCCATCTAAGACGTTTTTTATATTTTTCTATATCAAACCGCTTATTTTTCCTGATTATAGCACAGAATTCATCTCCTCCTATACGATAACATTTTCCGTACTTTCCAAATATCTCCCTGATAAGCTTTGCAGATGCTTCTATATAAACATCACCTGCCGCATGTCCAATATTATCATTACAGTATTTTAGATTATTAAGATCAAACGTAACAATAGCATATCCGTTATAATCTTTCGTATTCTGCTCCCATTGTTCAAACGCTGACCTGTTATAAAGACCTGTCATGGCATCTTTTTCAGCCATTTCTTTATAAAACGCTGCTTTCTGTCCATCCCTTATCATTTCAAGTACCTCAGATACAATTTCATATCCAAGAAGAACTATAAATATAAGTACACCAAACTTACCTATCACATCTATTTCCTGCACATGCCTATAGTACGCATATAAATCCACAAGCATAGAACTACTCAATGCAGCTACAGCTATAATATTCGACTTTACTTTTCTGTCAAAGCCATTTTTTATAATTCTGTCAACAACAACCCCGCAAAAATATAATAAAGCAATAATAAGCATTATATGTATAAACAAAACAGTTCTTTTAAACTCTGCCATTCCTGTAATATGTAGTATAATGAGCACAATATCCATTAATGAAAATATAGTACATAATGCATTGCTCACTGTTGCTGTATGTATATGAAAGAAATTCTTTTCAGCCTGAACAAAAGGTATTGGAAGCATCATAAGCAGCACATAACCCATAAGTGAAGCCAGCTTTCTGTCTGCTATAAAAAGCATGGCAATACTTGTTTCATTGAGCGACCATGCACCTATCAGCATCGCAAATATACCAAAATAAAGCAGTGCCTGTGTCTGTGAAATCCTCTTATTACATATAATCCACAACATAATCATAGCTATACCAACAAGTATAATTAGTGCACTTAACACCGCTGGTAAAAAAGCCTCAGAAATTAATTCTTTTAATATACGTGCTTCATCACCATATTCAAATGTTGTTTCTTTTTGTTTAACACCTTCATACACATTAGTAAGTTTTACTTTCACATCGGTTGTATATGATGGTATGTTAACAATCGAATAATTAGTTCCTGTTGTTGTACCATATACCGACTTATGTGCTTTTACATAATATATAAGATTATTGTTAGCATATACTTCTATCTCCTGGTGCCTGCTGATAAAATATATAGCCATGTTATCACTTGATGCAGTACTTAACTTCAGACTATATTCGACTGTTCCGTCTCCTATGTATTCTTTTTTATCTGGTTCTATCACCATCTTTATCTTGTCATCCGCTGGTGTCTTAATATTTACTTTGCTAAATATAAAACCTGAAAAAAGATAAAACAAAAAGCCAAATAGAAAAAAGAAATACATAATTCTGTTAACCATTTCAACGTTCTTCATATATAATCCTCTCTGAAGGCATTATTCTATTATCCTTAAAATCTATATTCTATGATACTTTAAATTGGCTTTATTTTCAATTTTTTCTTTAATTTTCTTCAATTTTCTTCAATTTTACTTAATTTCATTCAACATTATGCATGTTTAATAAGACTGTCAACATTAAATAAACTAGACTTCAAAGTTAGCTGATGTATTAATAAAATCGAAATCAACAATCAATACGTAGAATACCAAACCATAATTCTCGCTATGTACTAATCTGCCATAATCAAGGACATTCTTATATTCACCACTTTTAGTAGCCATCCTGTATCTGACATAATCATTTACTTTATTGTCATTAATCGATATCTGTTCCCATATACGCTTTTCAACATCCTTAAAATCATCAGGATGAACAAGACCATTAAAATGCTTTCCTGAAAATTCAAAGAAATCATCTAAATCATCGCATCCTGCAAGTCTTAGCATTTCATTGTTAGCATATAAAATCTGTTCATCACTTTTATCAGCCTTATATATGAAAAATGCCCCTGGAAGATTGTTTGAAATATCATTAAGCTTAAAACCAAGCTGTGAACGCTTAGAATCTGATACACGATAACTTGCCCTATATGGAAGGCATCCATGCTTTCCACGCAGCTTAACTTCATATAATGCTATATCTGCATACCTTAACAATTCAGAACCCTTGTGTGCATATGTAGGATACTCCACATAACCTAACGAGATGCTATACTTATATTCTTTCCCTTTATGCTGGAACGTACGTTTTTTCATTGTAAAGCTTTCTATCAGACTCTTTGCCTCTTCCTCATTACAATCCTTTATAAGCATACAAAACTCATCGCCACCATTTCTTCCAATGACAGCATTTTCTGGAAACTCTTTTTTCATGTCCGTTGCCAGTTGAATAAGCACCTGATCTCCTACCTCATGACCATATACATCATTAATAAACTTAAAATTATCCACATCAAGTAATATTGCGATGCACTTCTTTGATTCATTATTATTTAAATACTTCTCAACCTGCTCATTAAATCCGATTCTGTTAAATAGCCCCGTAAGTCCGTCTGTCAAAGACATCTGCCTGAACTTTTTTCTTTGTTTTTCCATATTCATGAATGCAAATACCAGAACCTCCAGCAATACTATTATGATAACACTTACAATTATAACAGGACTGCTATTGTTATCGTTTTTCCATCCATTCACTGGTGAAACATCAAGCTGCCACTTGCAGCCACCAAGCCCAAATTTGTATGAAACCGGATTATCTAATTCCTGTTTTGAACCAGCTATCACTTTATAATCTGACGATAAAGGCGACTCGGTTTTAGATAGAATATAATCATATCCAAAACTCTCCAGTGCATTCACCGAATCATTAAAAATCTCCGGAGCCTTGATTATAACTATCGCCAACCCCCAGAAATAGCGTTCTCCATATTCATTATAAAGATAAACCGGTTTACGTATAGCAATCCCATCGCCTCCCTGATTAAGCGTAAAAGGACCCTGCATAACAACAATATCGTTTTCTATTCCATACCTGACAATCGCTCCTCTTTTTTCATCATTAACAAGGTTTATCTTACCCGCTTCGTTTCCCTCTTCTGGATATATTTCATTAACAACACCATCTGGTGCTAACTGAATACTTTGTACATAATCTGCCATCATACTACTAGCGATTGTACTGAACTTATTGACCACACCATTCTCACTTATAAGGAGCTGTTCAATAGAATATGTTATTCCAGCTCCTAAATTAAGATTGTTTATCATACGGTCAGCATATGTAACAGCATTCAGACTTGCTTTAGTTCTTGTCTTCTCATATTCCATTCTGTTAATTTCCGCAACTATGGCATGTAATATTATTATACCACATATTAACACTACTAATGGTAATATACGCCACCTGTTACCAGAATATTTTTTTGTTCCATACTCCATAATCATACATTCCTAAATCAATCTATATTCTAATACAATTCCCACTATGTATTCCCTTATATATTGATATCATGATTAACAAAATACGCTTAACTTTGTTTTTTATTCTTTCTATAACATATAAAAAAGAAAATTTATTATTTACCAATCACTAAGTATGTATTATAGTACACGATAATAATCATATCAACTAAAATTTTTATTTTTGCGTTGTTTGCGTGTTAAAATAACACCCCTTTTGCAGTTTCTTTTTAAGTCTACAACAATCTGAAGTCTGCAAAAAAAATTTTGTAGACGTGACGTGGACTTGATGGTGGTATTATAAGTCCACATTGATTTTTCAAACTAAAAAGAGGACTCTTAGAAAATATCTAAAAGTCCTCAAAACCGCTTATTTACTATCTTTTAATTAAAACTTACCTTCATCAGCAGCCTGCTGTACAGAAACAGCAACAGCAACTGTAGCACCAACCATAGGGTTGTTACCCATACCGATAAGACCCATCATTTCTACGTGGGCAGGAACTGAAGATGAACCTGCGAACTGGGCATCTGAGTGCATACGTCCCATAGTATCTGTCATACCATAAGAAGCAGGACCTGCTGCCATGTTATCTGGGTGAAGTGTACGACCTGTACCACCACCTGAAGCTACTGAAAAGTACTTCTTTCCAGCTTCAAGTCTTTCCTTCTTGTATGTACCTGCAACTGGATGCTGGAATCTTGTAGGGTTTGTTGAGTTTCCTGTGATAGAGATATCAACATTCTCCTTCCACATGATTGCAACACCTTCTGTTACGTCATTAGCACCGTAGCAGTTAACCTTAGAACGAAGTCCATCAGAATATGCGATTCTTTCGATTTCCTTAACTTCGCCTGTAGCATAATCCATCTCTGTCTCAACGAATGTAAATCCGTTAATTCTTGAGATAATCTTAGCAGCATCCTTACCGAGACCGTTAAGGATAACTCTAAGAGGTTTCTGTCTAACCTTGTTAGCCTTCTCTGCGATACCAATAGCACCCTCAGCAGCAGCGAATGATTCATGACCTGCTAAGAAAGCGAAACATTCTGTATCTTCTTCAAGAAGCATCTTACCAAGGTTACCATGTCCAAGACCAACCTTTCTCTGGTCAGCAACTGAACCTGGAATACAGAATGCCTGAAGACCTTCACCAATAGCTGCAGCAGCTTCTGAAGCCTTTCTAGCACCCTTCTTGATTGCGATAGCTGCACCTACGATGTAAGCCCAGCAAGCGTTTTCAAAACAGATAGGCTGAATGCCCTTTACCATGTTGTATACATCTAAACCAGCATCTTTAGTAATCTTCTCAGCTTCTTCTATAGATGAGATACCATAGCTGTTAAGTACAGCGTTGATCTGGTCAATTCTTCTCTCATATGATTCAAATAATGCCATTATATTCGTCCTCCTTACTTAACCTCTTCATCTGTTCTAGGATCAATAATCTTAACTGCATCAGCAACACGACCATACTGTCCAGCTGCCTTCTCATATGCTGTGTTAGGATCATCACCCTTCTTAATGAAGTCTGTCATCTTACCAAGGTTAACGAACTTATAACCAATAATCTGATCATCCTTATCAAGAGCGATACCTGTTACATATCCCTCTGCCATCTCTAAGTAACGTGGTCCCTTTGCAAGAGTACCATACATAGTACCAACCTGTGAACGAAGTCCCTTACCAAGATCCTCAAGACCAGCACCAACTGCTAAACCGCCTTCTGAGAAAGCACTCTGTGTTCTGCCATATACAATCTGTAAGAATAATTCTCTCATAGCTGTGTTAATAGCATCACATACTAAGTCTGTATTTAAAGCTTCCATAACAGTTAAGCCTGGTAAGATTTCAGCTGCCATAGCTGCTGAATGTGTCATACCTGAACATCCGATTGTTTCAACTAAAGCTTCCTGAATGATACCTTCCTTAACGTTTAATGTAAGCTTACATGCACCCTGCTGAGGAGCACACCAGCCAACACCATGTGTAAAACCTGAAATGTTCTTAACTTCCTTATTCTGTACCCACTTTCCTTCTGTAGGAACTGGAGCAGCGCCATGATGAACGCCCTGTGCTACTGGACACATGTTTTCAACTTCCTGTGTATAAATCATCTTATTACTCCTTTCGTTAGTTAAGGGATTCATACATAATTATGAACCCCTTTATCACTTGTGTTATTTTCTCACATCACAATGCTTAAGTCAATTATGATTGTGCAAAAAATATCAAAAATTATGAAAAATGTAATTACATCATAAATATTATATAACTAAAACCATTAAAGTTCAAACTTATCAATAGCCTCTGTAAGATGTGAAGCAATATCATCAAGTTCAACTGTAAACTGGTTAAGTGTATGCATAGTAGCATTAACCTCTTCTGCTGAAGCTGATACTTCTTCTGAAGCTGCTGCTGTTTCTGTAGATACAGAAGCTACATCCTCCATGCTCTTGACAACATTCTCACGGCTTGCATCCATCTGCTCATTAAGTGAGGCTATGTTATCAAGTCCTTCCTTAAGCGCATTGACAGCATCTGATATATGTCCGAAGAGCTCCTTGGCTGCATTGATAGACTTATTCTGTTCATCAATAATATCAACGCTTTCATCCATAGTTTTTTCTGCCACTACTGACTTAGCTGAGATTTCCTTTACAATCTGCTTAATCTCATCGGTTGATGCCTGTGACTGTTCTGCAAGCTTTCTTATCTCATCTGCTACTACTGCAAAACCTCTTCCGCTCTCACCAGCTCTTGCTGCCTCGATGCTTGCATTAAGCGAAAGCAGATTAGTCTGCTCTGTAATCTCTGTTATCGCATCTGATATAAAGTTAATCTTTTCTATGCTTTCAATCATCTCATTAACTACATTCTTTGAGAATCTTGAGTTATCCTTAGACTTCTCGCCCTTATCTATAAGATCATCAACTATTGTAATACCCTTATCACTAAGTGTCTTAGTCTCAACTGACATATCGTTTATATCGCTTACATAAGCCTTAGTTTCATGAAGCTTAGATGCAAGAAGTTCTACTTCAGATGTTGCCTTCTGTGTACTTTCTGCCTGACCAGAAGCACCAATAGACACACTCTGAATAGCCTCAGATACCTGATTAACAGTCTCAGTTGTTGACTCACTTACCTGTGATATCTTCTTAGATGCATCTATAAGGACACCTGACTTTTCCTCAACTCCCTTGATAAGACCAGCTATCTGATCTGCCATATCATTGTAGTTTTTCTCAACCTGTCCGAATTCGTCCTTCCTCTTTACTTCTATTCTGTGTGTAAGATCACCATCAGCCATCTTACCCATAGCAGTGTTAATCTTCTTAAGCTCTTTAGAGATTGACCTTGCTGTTATAAGAGCAATAGCAACACCTATTATGATTCCTATTATTGAAAGAAGCATTGTCCTGTTTCTGATGCTGTCTACAATTGTCTGTGTCTCTGACTCACTTATAAATCCCATAAGAGTCCAGCCTGTAACTGCATCCTTAGACGTTACAATATGAAGGCTTTCACCATTTACTTTTTCATCAAAAGAAAATGTTGTATCAAGCTTGTCATCACCAAGTCCCTTTATGGTATTCCAGCATTCAAGCTTAGTAACATCATCTACATATGTATTCTTGTCATTATTAACAAGAATCTTGCCTTCCTTATTAACGAGGAGGACATAACCTGTATCAAGAAGACCTATATTTCTTACATAATCTTCAACCTCTGAGAAGTCAATATTAAGGCCTACCGCTCCATAGTTACTGTTATCTGTATACTTTATTTCCTGAGACACAGTAAATATCGTCTTTCCAGATTTTGAATCCTTATATGGATCCGAAAAAACTGAATATATAGAATTCCTTGCCTTTGAACCTATACATGCTTTATACCATGACTGGTTCGTATCATTAACATCTCTTGTTAATCCACCCTTGTTGCTTGTCTTACCTGTATCTGGATTAATCTCTGTCCAGCCATCTACTCTAAGACCTGTTTTAGTAGTAAAAAATGCAAGCTCAGCTCCATTAGTTACCTTTACTGATGCAACAAGTGAATCCTTGATTGCTGTTACATTGGTATCAATATCGCCTCTGTCTTCGAGATGCTTTATCTCATTCTTACGCGTAAGAAGATCAACTGGCTGTGAAAGAGTCTTTAAATATGTTGTAAACCCTTCCTGTGCTGCCTCAAGTGTCTGCTCACTAGTCACTTTAGTATTTCCGTTAATAGCTGTTCTTGTCTTATTCAGAGAACCAAGCGATACAAGAATTATTGATACACATATCGCTACTACAAAAGATAATACAAGCTGAACACCAATCCCTTTGAAAGTTTTCATACTTTTACCTCACTATCCTTATCCTTTTATATTAACCATAATAAATGATACTTTGATTAATTATATGGTTAACCATGTAATACTTTTTTGCAAAATAACTATACTTTTGCATATCTACTATACTATGATAGCATAAAATATTTATTTTACAAGGGGTGTTTCTGTATGTTATTATATTAACATTTTTAATATTTTTTAATGATATCACCCTGTTTTTTGTAGATTGAACCTGCTGGAACAAAGCCTCTTACACTTGAAAGCGGATATATATTACTCTCTTTTCCTACTATTGTTCCTGGATTAAGAACGCTTCCGCATCCAACCTCGACATAATCGCCAAGAAAAGCACCTATCTTCTTAATTCCAGTATCCACGTTTCCATCTGGTCCTTTTATTGTTATTAACTTCTTATCTGATTTAACATTAGATGTTATTGAGCCTGCTCCCATATGTGCCTTATAGCCAAGTATTGAATCACCTACGTAGTTATAATGAGGAACCTGTACTCCATCGAATAATATTACATTTTTAAGTTCTGTCGAGTTACCTACTACTGCACCTTCACCAACTATAGCTTTTCCTCTTATAAATGCACAATGTCTTATCTGTGCGCCTTTACATATTATTGCCGGACCTGCAATATATGCGGATTCAAACACATCTGCTTCTTTATGAATCCATACATTTCCATCTTTTTTAATATATTCATCCTCCGGAAGGGTTCTGCCAAGCTCTACTATATAGTCTCCTATCTTTGACAGTACCTCCCATGGATATATGCATCCATCAAAAACAGATGCTGCTATTGTCCTGTCAAGACTATATAGCTCCTTTATAGTTATAGACTCATTCATGATATCAATCCTCTTTTCTTTATATTTATAATGATGCCATGTACAATGGTTCTAAGTCTACTCCACTGTAACACTCTTTGCAAGATTTCTTGGCTTATCTACATCGTTGCCCTTAAGAACTGCTGTGTAATATGCTATAAGCTGAAGTGGAACTGCTGCCGTCATAGGCATAAATATTTGTTGAGTATCCGGAAGGCTTATTATTATATCTGCAACTCCTTCTTCTATCTCCACCTCTGAGCCTGCAACAAGAATAACAAATGCCCCTCTTGCCCTGGCTTCTTTAATATTACTTATAGTCTTTTCAACAAGATCCATCTGTGTAGCCACAGCAATAACTGGCATATTCTCTGTAATAAGAGAAATAGTTCCATGCTTTAACTCACCAGCAGCATATGATTCTGAATGAATATATGATATTTCTTTAAGCTTAAGCGAGCCTTCCATACTTGATGCATAATCAAGTCCTCTTCCTATATATAAAAGACTGTCTGCGTTCATCAGCTTAGAGGCTGCATACTGACACTTTTCCTTAAGAGTAATAGCCTCCTCAAGAACAGCTGGCATATTTTCAAGATATTCTGTATATTTTTCACATTCTTCTTTCGTTATTTTGTTTCTTGCAAATGCCAGCTCAAACGCTATAAGGTACATTATAGCTATCTGTACCATATATGCCTTTGTTGAGGCAACAGATATTTCAGGACCAGCGTGTGTATACACAACCATATCAGCCTCTCTTGCTATAGATGAGCCTTTGACATTAACTATAGCCATAGTATCTGCCCCCCTCTGCTTTGCAAGCTCCAAAGCAGCCTTTGTGTCAGCAGTTTCTCCCGACTGTGATATAACTATCATAAGATCACCTTCACCTATAAGCGGATCCCTATATCTGAATTCTGATGCAATATCAACAACAACTGGAACCCTTACAAGCTTCTCTATAACATACTTTCCAACCATTCCAGCATGCATAGCTGTTCCACAGGCTACTATATATATATTCTTATAATCCTTTAATTTTTCCTTATCAAAACCTTCTGCTGTAAAATCTGGCATATGGTTCTGTATTCTTGGTGTAATAGTAGTTTTAACAGCTGTAGGCTGCTCATGAATTTCTTTAAGCATAAAATGCTCGTATCCACCCTTTTCTGCGGCGTCAACATCCCAGTCAGCTGTATTTATTTCCTTAAAAACTTCATTTCCATGAACATCAAAAAATCTTATTGAATCCTTCTTTACTTCTGCTATATCATTCGTATCAAGAAGATAATAATTTCTTGTATAGTGAATAATAGCTGGCACATCAGATGCTATAAAGTTTTCATTTTCTCCTGCACCTACTATAAGCGGGCTGTCTTTTCTTACAGCATATAATGTGTCAGGAAAATCCCTGAACAGTATGCCAAGAGCATATGAACCCTTAATCTCCCCTATAACCTTAGATATAGTTGTAAGTGGATTTCCATCATAATAATAATCAAGAAGCTTCGCCACTGTTTCAGTGTCAGTCTCACTCACAAAGCTATATCCTTCGCCTATAAGAAACTCCTTTATCTGTTTATAATTCTCAATAATGCCATTGTGTACTATTGATACTCTTTTATTTCCATGTGGATGTGAATTAATATCTGATGGTTCTCCATGTGTTGCCCATCTTGTATGACCAATTCCACAGTGTCCAACAGGCTTGCCATCCCTCGCCATTTTATCAACAAGATTAGAAAGTCTTCCCTTACATTTTTCTACTTTAATAGTTCCATGTTCAAAAACAGCAATTCCTGCTGAATCATATCCTCTATATTCCAGCTTTGAAAGTGCATCTATAAGTACATCTGCACAATCCCTGTCACCTACATACCCTGTAATCCCGCACATAACAATCCTCCATATTATTCTTCTTTATAAGCCCGTTATATCACCAGTATGTATATATCAACATCTGCATTATACAATCAGACTGTTTAATATTAAGTTATATATTAAATTATATGTCTTCCCTGCATTATACACGACTTAGCCCCTTATGGGCAATATTAATCTCAACTTATTTTACCAAAGCCCATTATAAACAATGACATATATCATCTCTTGTAATTTCTGGCTGAATCATTAAATAATGTTATAAGCTGTGCCTGGTTGTTAAGTCCTTTCACAGCAACAGTTCTTCTTGTCACAAAACCTGACAGCTTCTGCATATATTCATCAGAAGTTATACTTCCCTCTGCTACGTATGTAAGTCCTTTCTCCCAGCTTGCCGTAAGCTCCGGATTTAGCAGCTGCCTGATTGAATTATCAACTACATCATATATAATTTCACCAAGAAGTGTTGGCGTAATTATCTGTGTTTTTGAATTAATAAATATGTATTTATTAACATTAAGCTTTTTTAATATTTCTGCCCTTGTTGCACTTGTTCCTATTCCGCTTCCCTTAATCTGTGCCCTTAGCTCCTCATCTTCTATGAGCTGTCCTGCATTCTCCATTGCAAGAATAATCGAACCGGAATTATATCTTTTAGGTGGAGAAGTTTCTCCCTCTTTTATATCAAACCCTGTAAATGTTATCTCTGAACCTTTTTTTAACAGTTTAAGACTTTCAAGCAATTCTGCATCTGTCCTATCTGATGAATTATCAGTAACATCTTCCACTTTTCCTGTCTTATCCTTTGAATCTGCCAGTTGTATATTTTTATTTTTAGCAAATGAATTATTCGTAACTTTCAGATAACCTTCGTTTACAAGCACCTTAAATGTTGCATACATATCTTCATTCTTTACCGATGTGGTTATGCTTACTTTCTGATACACCGCTGCCGGATAAAATATACTTAAGAATCTCCTTACTATTATCTCATAAGTCCGCTGTGCAGTAACTGATAAAGCAGCCAGATTGTTAAGTCCCTGTCCGGTTGGAATAATAGCATAATGATCTGTTATAGCTTTATCGTTACAATATCTTGTTTTTTCTATACCATCATAAAGCTTATTTTCCATAACCTCTAAAGCTATATCCTTAACATGCACATAACTCCTTAGCCCACCTATATTTTTATATATTTCTTTACATACTGCACTTGATAATACTCTTGCATCTGTTCTTGGATACGTAACAAGCTTTTTTTCATATAATTCCTGTATGATGTTAAGTGTCTGATCCGGACTTATCTTAAACAGCTTACTACATTCATTCTGTATTTCAGCAAGATTATATAATAATGGAGGATTTTTTGTTTCCTTCTTTCTTTCAACCTGCTTTACAATTCCACAAGCTGGGAGCGGATCTGATAATATTCTTACAAGCTCTTCAGCCTTTTTTCTTTCCTTAAAACCATTATCCTTATACAGATAAGGCGTTCCATAATATCTGCTCTGCTCACACACTCTCCATTCAGCATCAAATGTTTTATCGTTGATTGATGCACCTCCAATAACCTTAAAAAATGGTGTTTTAACAAAGCTTCGTATTTCTCTTTCTCTTCTTACAACCATTCCAAGAACACACGTCATAACTCTTCCGACAGAAACTACAGCTCTGTCCTCATGAAGATAATTAGCTATATTTCTTCCGTATTTTAATGTAAGAACTCTTGAAAAATTAATCCCCATAAGATAATCTTCTTTAGCTCTAAGATACGCAGCTGAACTCAGGTTATCATACTCTGATATATCCTTTGCATTCTTTATGCCTTTAAGTATTTCTTCCTCAGTCTGTGAATCTATCCATACTCTTCTTTCGTTCTTACCAGTAACATGAGCCTCCTGCCTTACAAGTCTGTATATATATTCTCCCTCACGTCCCGAATCGGTACATACATATATTGTTTCAACATCATCCCTGTTAAGTATATTTTTCACTATATCAAACTGTTTTTTTACAGCTGGTATAACTTCATATTTAAACTGTCCCGGAATAAATGGCAATGTATCAAACCGCCACTTTTTTAGATTCTCATCATATGCCTCAGGATAACTCATAGTTATAAGATGACCTACACACCATGTTACAATATGCTCATCAGCTTCCAGATATCCATCTTTTCTTTTAAAATTTACATGAAGTGCTTTTGCAAACTCCTGCGCAACACTTGGCTTTTCCGCTATATATACGGATTTTCCCATACAATCATTCTCCAATCTGTCATTATAATATACATGTTTTTATATATCATAATTTGTCATATCTTTATATTATAAATTATATCATAGTAAAATGCAAAGAATATAAATCCAAATGCAAATGCAAAAAATGCAAAAAGTAAAATGCTCTAACACACAAAAAGCAGCAACGCCGTCATCTTTTGATGTACGCACTGCTGCTTTCCTTTATTTAATGTGAGGTCAACGTTAATCTAACCACCTGCTGATATATCCAAGCTGTCATATTACTTTGCTGTTATATATCCCTGTGCCTTAAGAAGCTCTGCACAAAGAACTGCTCCACCTGCTGCTCCTCTTAATGTGTTATGTGAAAGTCCGACAAACTTATAATCAAATACGCTGTCTTCTCTTAATCTTCCAAGTGAAACACCCATACCATGCTCATAGTTAACATCAAGCTTAACCTGTGGACGGTCATCCTCTTCAAGATACTGGATGAACTGCTTTGGTGCAGATGGAAGATTTAATTCCTGAGGTACTCCCCTGAAGCTTCTCCACTTCTCTATAATCTGTTCCTTTGTAGGCTTCTTGCCAAAGTTAACAAATACAGCTGCTGTATGTCCATCAAGAACAGGTACTCTTAAGCACTGGCATGTTATAACTGGCTCTGTAGCTGGAACTATCTCTCCATTCTCTACTGTACCAAGAATTCTAAGTGGTTCCTTTTCAGACTTTTCTTCTTCACCGCCAATATAAGGGATAATGTTTTCAACCATTTCTGGCCACTGTTCAAATGTCTTACCAGCACCTGAAATAGCCTGATATGTTGTAGCAACAACAAGCTTTGGTTCAAACTCCTTAAGAGCTGCAAGAGCTGGTGCATAACTCTGAATAGAACAGTTAGGCTTAACAGCTATGAATCCTCTTGTTGTTCCAAGTCTCTTCTTCTGTGCTTCTATAACCTTAGTATGCTCTGGATTAACCTCTGGAAGAATCATAGGAACATCTGGTGTCCAACGGTTAGCACTATTGTTAGATACTACTGGAACCTCTGCTTTGGCATATCTTTCCTCTAACGCCTTAATTTCATTCTTTGGCATGTTTACAGCACAGAATACGAAATCAACCTTTGATACTATTTCATCAAAATCCTTATCCATATCGTAAACAGACATTTTCTTAACGAACTCTGGCATTGGAGTCTGCATCTTCCAACGTCCTTCAACAGCTTCCTCATAAAGTCTGCCTGCTGAACGGCCGCTTGCAGCTACTAACACAACATCAAACCATGGATGGTTTTCAAGTAATGTAATAAATCTCTGACCTACCATACCTGTACCACCAAGAATACCAACCTTTAACTTCTCGCTCATTATAATCCTCCATTCTTACGCTTATCACATATTATGTAAAATATACATTTACACCTTACATTTTATTTTTCTTAATTTTTTCTAAAAACAAATGCCGCTTTTTGTCTTTCTGTGACGTACATTTGTTTTTCAGTGCTTTGAACATACTATCACACATAATTATATATTGCAAGCACTTTTCACTACTTTTCTATATATTATACTAAATTGTGCAAAAGAACAGCACACATATTTCTACATGTACTGTTCTTTTAACATTTTTATCTTAAAAATAATGAATTATGCTTTACGCTTTTTATCAAAAAATACATATGCAGATGCAACTAAAGCCATTGCAACTGCTATCACAGCATAAAACCATATCACTGTGTTATCAGATGTCTGCACTGACTCGCCTTCACTCTGTACTGCACTTGAATTTTCTGATGATGCTGAATCATTACCAGAGAAACTGGTTTCATCTTCTTTAGTCGCAGACTGTGTAACTGTTGTTGTCTGTTCGTTAGTTGCTGGCTCTGTAACTGTTGTCGCCTGTTCATTAGTTGCTGGCTCTGTAACTGTTGTTGCCTGTTCATTAGTTGCTGGCTGCGTTACTGTTGTTGCCTGTTCATTATCCTTTGTAGTCTGCTGGCTGTTATCTTGTTCATATGCAAGATAATACAGATTCGCTTTATCGCCCTTTGTAATCTTATGAGTTCCCGCATTTACAGTCATCTCAATTATTCCATTCTTTACAGCACATTTACTGCCATCAAGCTTTACTTTCCCGTTAAAATCTTCATTAAACACCATGACTATCTTTGCATTTGTCTGTGTAGTAAATGAAATCTCAGTACTTGTTTCCATCTTAAGACACTTAGTATATGTTTTACCTTTATATGTTACAGTGCCCTTATCTTTAGCAATATTTCCTTTGATATTAAAGAATGTGTTATCGGTACTTCCGTTTTCAAAATCAACAGCAATAACTTTTCCAGCTGTACCCGTTGTTGGCTGCTGTGATGTTGTTGTTTGCTGAACTGTCGTTGACTGCTGTGCTGTTGTTGGTACTGTAGTTGACTGCTGTTCTGTCGTTGGTTGTACCGCTGTTGGCTGCTGTGATGTTGTAGCCTGTGTTGCATCAGAAGCTGTTGTATTCTGAGTTGGCTGTGCTGTTGTTTTTTCATCAGAGCTGGATGTTTCCTGTGAAGCTGTTGTATTCTCTTCTGACTTAGTTGTCTCCTCTGTATGTCCTGTTTTGTCCACTTTTCCTCCAACACTGATAAGTGCTGTATTCTTATAAGCTGTAACCGTCTCTTTTAACTTTTCATCTATTGCATATGAAGAATTGTCTGCATCAGTGAAGTTCCATGGTATAACGCCGCCACCCTGGCTTCCAGATAAAGCTTTAACCTTATTTTTCACATCTGCTGCAGCTGTAATATCAGCTTCAGTCACACCCATATCAACAGATACATCAGTATCAAAATTACTGTATGTAGTTGAACCTGATAATGTCTTATATGAACCTGCAACCTGCTCACTTCTTTCAGCTGCAAGATAAGCGTCAAAGCTAGCTGCATTGGCAGCCTCATATGATGAATCTGCATTAGCATACACAACTCCGGCGGCACCAGATATTATATTATTATATGCTTTAATCATTCCACCTTTTTCGTTTGAAAATATGCTTTTACCCTTGGCATCTGAACCCTGAAGTGATGACATCATAGGATATTTGCAGTTTTCAAACACATTGGCTTCAACAAATGCTGATGAACCTGATGTAACTCCTACTCCATACTTTGAATTACCATCATAGTAGTTGTTGTATACATGTATATTATGTCCGTTTCTTATACGTGGATGACGTGAATCTGAATGATCAAACCAGTTGTGGTGATATGTAAGATAATCTGAATACCCTGAATCTGCTGGTGTTGCATCTACAAGTCCACATTTTCCACTGTCAAAAAAGTGATTATATGCTATTGTACAGTACTGTGACTTCTTGACATCTATAGAGCCATCACCCTTTTTCTGGTCGCTGTCTGAACCAGCCTGTCCATAATATATATCAAGATTATGAACCCATATATTACAGTTGCTTGTGTCTATTGATATTCCATCATCCATGAAATTAAGCACTGAAAGATTTCTTATTTCAACATTTGCTGCATTTCTCACAAGAATACCGAAGTCTTTTATACAGGCATCGCTGCCGACACCCTCTATTGTAAGCTTCATATCAGAATAAGCACTTTTTCCCTTAACCTGAAGTCCTTCTGAACTGCTGCTTATCTTATCAAGATCATTCTTTGTCACTGTTCCTATAATACGGATATCAACAGGTCTTGTTTCCTTGCCTTTCTGAAGGGCATCAATAATATTCTGGATGCCAACACATTTAGTAGTCTTATTCGTATCAGTCTTTACTGTCATAGTAACAGTTTTAGCAGTATCTTTTGTTACATATAGTACAACTGCATCCTGCTTTAATGTTCCATCATCATTATAAGCACCTGAACCTGTCTTATATTTAGAATCAGATGAGAACGCAAAGCCACTTCTATCATGTGAAGCTACGGCTATTTCTTCTGTTTCAAGAGCCTTTGAAGCTACTTCTTTTCCATCCTTTACAGGAACAACCTTCATAATATATGTTCCCTCTTTAAGACCAAGTGCATCAGCTCTGTAATAGTCTTTATCAGTCTTATAATGTCTGATAAGTTCATCATCAAGCTTTACATACTCTCCATCCTTTTCTTTAACATATGCATTATAGCTGTCAGCTTTATAATCTGTTGACCATTCTACATACGCTGATTCCAGCCAGCCTGTTGCTTCTATTTTTTCTGGCTTTACAACATCTGCTTTAGCAGATTTAACTGATACAGGCACTATTATGCTTACTGCCATAACAACAGCGAGTAAACATGCCCATATACTCTTAGATGATTTTTTTAATATAGCTTTCATCTTAAACTCCCTTCAAGTTTTATGCATTTTTCATAAGTGTAACATCAATATATGAAAATATTACTACAATTCTACCAAAAATAAATGTTATGATATATGGTATTATAGTACCATATATCATAATCTCTTTTATAACTTCCCTTATAACTTCTTTTTTAATCCCTTTGTATAACAACTGTTATGAATCAGAACCAGAGCCTTTCAAAATATATTTATCAGGATACTCAAACACATATCTGTCATATCCATTGATTATTATTGTATCTTTATATTCTCTCTCTCTTTTATTCTCCACCGAATAATTCAGATGTACATGACCATGAATAAAATATTTCGGTTTATACTTATCCAGTATATCAACAAATGCTTCAAACCCTTTATGCGGATTATCTTCACCATCTCCTATTCCAAACGCTGGTGAATGTGTCAGAAGAATATCTATTCCTTTTTTTATTTTTATCTTTGGCCACATTCTCGCAGTCCTTCTTTTCATCTGACTCTGTGTGTATTGATTAGCACCTGCTTTATATCTTATAGAACCGCCCAGTCCCATAATACGGATTCCTTTGTACACATATATTTTATCCTCTATACATATACATCCTTCTGGTTCTTTAAATGCATAATTATCATCATGATTGCCACGCACATATAATATAGGTACTTTTGAAAACGAAGCAAGAAATGAAAGGTATTCCGCACGTAAATCACCACATGATAATATAAGATCTATACCATCAAGTTTTTCTTTTTCAAAATAGTCCCACAGATATTTCGACTCAACATCTGCTAACACAAGTATTTTCATAATTTTCACTCATTTCAATTATTCATTAACATCTATAATTCCCTGATTTATAACAAGGAGCTTATATTCTTCACTTAGTTCATCATACTCTGGTATCTTTCCAACAATATTGTCCATAAGCCAATCCATCTCTATGATTTCATCTGGATCAAGAGTTTCACCTGCTTTATTCATGATATTTCCTTCCTGATTTCTTAACTCACCAGAAAAAGGATGGAATTCACCTTTTATAATAGATTCTCTGATAAGGTCAACTATTTTTTTAGTTTCATTATTCAGGCCTCCACCATATATAATATCAACAGCCCCTGATGACATTCCCCACCAATAGTTAAGTGCTGATACCTTATCGCCTTCCTCTTCTTTCTTCCATGAACCACTTAGTATGCTTTGTATAAGCTTTTCATAAAACGCACCCCAGTGCCATACCGGCATAGCAAGGTGTCTTATATTACCATCGTCATTTATATATAACCCAAATTTTCTTGATGATTTTTTCGGCGTAATCATATCCTGATCCGATATACAATTAATCCCAAGCTCCTTAAACCTGGCTTCAACATCATTGTCTTTGATACCATTCCATTCCACATACACCTTAGCATCAGGATTAACAGCCTTTACCCCCATAGCAAACGCATTAACATTTGCCATGACACCATAAAGAGGACAACTTGCAACATATCCTATTCTGTCACTCTTTGACATAACGCCAGCTATAAGTCCTGTCAGATACTTAGCTTCATGAATTCTTGTATAGTAGGTTCTTATATACTTATGCGATATATTCAGTGAACAGTTAAGTATCTTAGCCTTTGGATGTGCTATGGCCTGCTTCAGGCTCGCATACATCATGGCTGAAGATGTCACAAATATAAGATCTGTATTTTCATCTATAAGCTTTTGTATAGCATCATAATCATCGATTTTAGGTCTTACATTCGTTATACTTACTGTTTCTATCTGTTTTCCAAATGTCTCATCTATATACTGTCTTCCAAGTTCATGCGCATAACACCATTCCGATGTCTGTGGTGTCTTTTCATATATAAATCCAACCTTGAGCTTTTTGTTGCTATCTCCTCCTGATATTGGAAGCAGATAGCTTAGTATATTCTTTTTGGCTGGTTCTATCTTTGCCGGGTCCATTTTTAATTCAACCCCGCTGTTATCTGATAAAAGTTCAAACTCTTCCCATGTCTTAGCCACATTCTTATCCATCTCATCAGATGTCATGTGCTTGACGTTATCATATCCATGAATATGAATAAATCTTAGATACGCATCTCCGACAGGAAAATCAAATCTGTCTCCTCCCCTTGATTCATATGCCGTTCTGAAATTAAGATAGCTTGAAACAAGATCCTTTTTGGCATCTTCATCCATAACCTTTCCCGGTTCTATACCAACCAGATCCATAAGTGTCGTAAAGCTGCCTTCTTTGCTGAAATATATATCATTAAGCTTAGTTGCTTTATAAAAATCCATGAATTCATAATATATTTTAACATCTGGATCATCAGATTTTTTAGGAATTTTTCGTATAACCTGCGCATTGACAGTAACTGCCTTAAAATACTTTAAAACACTCACCCTTTTGTTACCTTCAAGCACATAGAACTTATTCATGTATTCATATACCTTTATAGGATCTCTTATGCCTTCGTTCACCTGGCTGTCACTAAGTGATGCCCATTTTGCTGAAAACTCACTTCCCCACTCCAATATAGGCATCCAGTTGTCTGCAAACGCATTTGTTCTTCCAGCTGTACATGTTCCTACCACAAGTCTTAATGGTATCTGATCAATCCCAAGACTCACCTCAGAATCAATACTCTTTTCCTCCATCATATTCTCCATAACAGGAAGGTATGGATATTTTCCTTTATTAACACATGCATGATATTCTTTTTTTCCTAATTTTAAGGCACTCATATAATCCTGTACTGACATACTAACCTCCATTCCTGCACAGATATACTTAAAAACTGTGCACTTTTAATGCCCATAACCCTTTTACCATTCTTTCCTAATTAAACTTAACACATTTTATAATATAAATAAAGCAAAAATGCTGGCTGATAAAACTATTATGTATACCAGTCAGCATTTTATTACATTTCGGTGTCCTGCTTTTAAAGAACACTTGTAACTATCTTAGTCAGTGTCATAATATAGTTCTTATCAGATTCATTCCACCTGAAGCTTTTATTGAAAGTGTCATAGAACATAACTATATTATCGCCTTCGTCATTCTTAAAATAACTATATATCATGCCACCTATATTACACGCTATAACCGCATCGTACATCTCTTTATAGAACGACTCTATATTAGAGGTATAAACCACAGTCACGTAATTCCTGTTTTCGAATTTCTCCATAAATTTGTCAGTTTTTATGAGTTCAAGTATATCTGGCAATCCAGAATATTCTCCATAGTAGTCTATAAGTTCGCCTTTAGTTGCGTTATATATACGTATACCATCTATCTCTAATGCCTTACATGCACGTGGCAGCGCTCTTTTTACCGCCTCTTTTCCATTCCTAATTATATCAATAGCCATATCTGCTACTTCTAACGAAAGATTCTCACCTTTTTTAATAGGAGCCATAGAAAAGCCTTTTCTTCCCATATCCTCAAGAAAATCACCATGTTTAGCAGGGTCATATATTATATATCTGTTTTTACCTTTATTCTTAGCTATATATAAACATTTATCAGCCTTGTTTACAAGCGTGTCATAATCACTTCCGTTATCCGGATACTGACACACACCTATAGAAAGAGTAACTATACAGCCATTCTCTCCCTGACTCATTTCATCCCTTACTTTCTGTTTAATAGATGTAAGAATAGATCTCAACTGGCTTTCTGTATTAATCCAGTTTGTAAATATGAAGAACTCATCTCCACCAAACCTGCCAACTATTCCCCTTCCGTTTAATGTACTGTTTATAATAGAGGCAACTTTTAATATAACCTTGTCACCATACAAATGTCCATATGTATCATTAATATTCTTAAAATCATCTATATCAATCATAGCAACATAATGCATGTCTTTGTTAGAAGATATTGCATCCGATACATATTCCTTACATGCTCTTTTGTTAAGCAGCCCTGTAAAAAAATCCTTGCCTTCCTGTGTCGCATAATATGCTTCCTCTGTCTGTGCACCAAGTGACTTGATAATCCCAATAACCACCTTGCTTCGATTGTACTTGTATATTATACGGCAATCCACTTTATATAATCCAAGCTTCGATGAATCTGTTATAAGCGGACATGTAATCTCTGCATTAAACCCTTCGTTTGCGTTACGCAGCTTATACATGAAATCGCGAAAATCCTGTTTATGTCTGGCATTATTAAAGAATGTCATAATATACTTTTCAAAATCATCAATATGCATTTTTTTAATCATGGTTGCTTTCATGCTTCTATAAACATATATAGAAAGAAAACCTGTAGCTATATCATAATCAAACAGATAATCATTGTACATAGAAAGAAATTTTTTATATTTATCGGCATCATCATGAAGCTTGAAATATTTCTTTTCTGTGTTAAACACATTGTATACCTCAGCCTCAATAACACTGTTATCCTCAATCACATGACCTGTATTAGATAACAATATATGAACAAGAGTATATGTATCATCTTTACCTTTCATGTATGCAATCATTCCCTGTGATTCACCCTCTTTAAGACTTTCACATATATTTGTAAACTCTTCCTTAAAATCAGGATGAATATAATCTGTTATAGATATATTAATTAACTTTCCTACATAATTATAGAAATAATCATCTGCAACCATAACCAGATAATTATGTGTAAATGTTGCAGAACAATATACCATATTTGATTTATTATTATATATATTATCTGATATTAACATAATGCCCCCACGTCTGCTTTGTTGTTTTTGCACTTTATTTCAATTAATAATACCACGTTTTTTATTAAATGTAAACAAACCATGTACTTTTGCTAGTACTTTCTCTATATATTATGCATATTACATAGTTTCATTATGAACTATTATGAACTTGCATTATATCTGAATCAGGTTATATTATTATTGATTGACTTATTAAAATGTACATTATTGAAAGGACACAAATATATGAACGCTTTACCAAAAGACCCCGTTATGCTTCTTAGCTTTGTAAACATGCAGCTGCGTGATAACTACAGTTCACTTGATGAATTCTGCAAGTCGTTTATGGTTGATAAAAATGCCATTAATGATAAGCTTGGCATGATAAATTATATTTATGATGAAAACAGCAATCAATTTAAATAGGGAGATTGAGTACATAGTACTCAATCTCCCTTTGTATTCCATATTTACTTAGATGCTTTTGCGACAAGTCCATTATTTTCACAGTCGATTACTATATTATCTCCTGTAGATACATTGCCTGCAAGTATAAGCTTAGCTGCAAGTGTCTCAACTGACTTCTGTACATATCTCTTAAGTGGTCTTGCACCATACATTGGATCAAAACCATGCTCAACTATGAAATCCTTAGCTGAATCCGTAAGTACAACCTTAAGTTCCTTATCCTCAAGTCTTCTGTTAACATCATTAATAAGAAGATTAATAATACTTCCTATATTCTCCTTATTAAGTGGCTTAAACATGATAATCTCATCAAGTCTGTTAAGAAATTCCGGTCTGAAGCTGTTTCTTAAATCGCCCATTACCAGCTCCTCCACTCCTTCTTTAATATTGCCTTTATCATCAATACCATCAAGAAGATATGTTGAACCAATATTACTTGTAAGAATAATTATGGTATTCTTAAAGTCAACTGTACGACCCTGTGAATCAGTTATCCGTCCATCATCAAGTACCTGAAGAAGTACATTGAACACATCAGGATGTGCCTTTTCAACTTCATCAAAAAGCACGACTGAATATGGCTTTCTTCTTACTGCTTCGGTAAGCTGGCCTCCTTCATCATATCCTACATATCCAGGAGGCGCTCCTATAAGTCTGGATACTGAATATTTCTCCATGTACTCCGACATATCAAGTCTTATAATATTATTCTCATCATCAAACAGACTTTCAGCAAGTGCCTTAGCAAGCTCTGTTTTACCTACACCAGTTGGTCCTAAAAACAGAAATGAGCCAATAGGCTTTGTTGGATCCTTAATACCTGCTTTAGATCTTATGATAGCCTCTGTAACTTTAGTAACTGCTTCGTTCTGTCCAACCACTCTCTTATGAAGTGTTTCATCAAGATTAAGTGTCTTCTGTCTTTCTGATTCACTAAGCTTAGCTACCGGGATACCTGTCCATCTTGATATAATCTTGGCAATCTCTTCCTCTGTAACACTTTCATGCACAAGAGATTCTCCATTGCCAGACTCTTTAGCTTTAGCTTCTGCCTCTTCTATCTGCTTCTGAACTGCTGGAAGCTTTCCATACTGAAGCTCTGCTGCCTTTTCAAGATTATATTCTCTCTTAGCCTGTGCTATCTGATTGTTAATATTTTCAAGTTCTTCCTTCAGCTTGCTTATATTATCAACCTTTGTCTTATCTGCATCCCACTTTGACTTCTGAATACCGAATTCCTCGCGTAAATCTGAAAGTTCTTTTCTAAGTGCCTCAAGACGTTCCTTGCTAAGATTATCTGTTTCCTTCTTTAATGCTGCTTCTTCAATCTCAAGCTGCATGATCTTACGCTGCATTTCATCAAGCTCAGCTGGCATAGAATCCAGTTCTGTCTTAATCATCGCACATGCTTCATCTACAAGATCAATAGCCTTATCTGGAAGAAATCTATCTGTTATATATCTGTCTGATAGAACTGCTGCACTTACTAATGCACCATCTGTTATCTTAACACCATGGAACACCTCATATCGGTCTTTAAGACCTCTTAAAATAGATATTGTATCTTCGACAGTAGGCTCATCCACCATAACTGGCTGGAAACGACGCTCAAGTGCCGGATCCTTTTCAATATACTGTCTATGTTCATCAAGTGTTGTTGCACCTATACAATGAAGCTCACCTCTTGCAAGCATTGGCTTAAGCATATTACCTGCATCCATAGCACCTTCTGTTTTACCAGCACCTACTATAGTATGAATTTCATCTATGAAAAGAATAATCTGACCTTCTGACTTCTTAACCTCATCAAGAACAGCCTTAAGTCTTTCCTCGAATTCACCTCTGTACTTTGCACCAGCAACAAGTGCTCCCATATCAAGTGCAAAAAGTTTCTTATCCTTTAAGCTTTCTGGCACATCGCCTTTTACAATACGTTGTGCAAGTCCCTCAACAACTGCTGTCTTACCAACACCAGGTTCACCTATAAGAACCGGATTGTTCTTTGTTTTACGTGAAAGAATCCTTACAACATTTCTTATCTCCTGATCTCTGCCTATAACAGGATCCATCTTGCCATCTGCAGCTCTTTGTACAAGATCTGTGGCATATTTACTAAGGGTATCATAAGTAGCTTCCGGATTATCAGAATTAACTGTCTGATTCCCCCTTACTGTCGCAAGCACAGAAAGAAAACTCTCCCTGTTTATACCGTATGTCTTAAAAAGCTGCTTTATGGCTCTGTTAGGAGATGCTATAAGAGCAAGCATAAGATGTTCTACTGATACATAAGAATCCCCCATACGCTTTGCTTCTTCCTCAGCATTAATAAGCACTTTATTAAGATCATTACTTATATACAGCTTTACATCACCAGATACTTTATTCTTCTGGTTAAGCAGCTGTTCTATATTCTTTAAAAAAACATCCTTATCAATATTCATCTTTTCTATAAGACTTGCAATAAGGCTGTCATCTATAGTCATCAGGCTATACAGGAAATGTTCCTGGTCAATCTCCTGATTTCCATAATCATATGCTATTTTTTCACAATTGTTAATCGCCTCGACTGACTTCTGTGTAAACTTTTGAATATTCATACAACTCACCTCTTTCATTACCCGTGAATTAATAGTTCAATAGAAAATGCTTTATTCACTTTCTGATAATTGTTATATCATCCACTGTTAGCCAAGTCAAGAGGTGAGTGCTAATTTATTATAAACTTTTTATAAAGCGTAGTGTTTATGCTGGTTTGAGGGGTATTGAAATTGGTGAAAAAATTGATTTTTACTGTTTTAATCGTCCCCTTCCTGATTTGACTGATAAGCATATTTTTTCTTACAACGTAATATTTCACCCAAGTGCTACATCCAGAATCATCATCAAACTAAACCCAAATGCAAAGAAAATCGTACCAATATTAGAGTGCTGTCCCTGTGACATTTCTGGAATCAATTCTTCGACCACGACATATAACATAGCTCCTGCTGCAAAGCTAAGTAAATATGGTAATGCTGGGATTACCAGCTGTGCAGCTAGAATAGTCAGCACAGCCCCAATCGGTTCAACCACTCCTGAAAGTACACCTCCAAGAAACGCCTTTCCCTTACTTTCGCCCTCTGCCCTAAGAGGCATTGATATAATAGCCCCTTCCGGAAAATTCTGAATAGCAATTCCAAGAGATAAAGCAAGTGCACTAGCTGCTGTAATCTGTGCATTTTCAGCAAGAAATCCTGCATACATTACACCAACCGCCATACCCTCAGGAATGTTATGTAGTGTAACTGCCAACACCATCATTGTAGTACGGCTAAGCTTGCTTTTAGGTCCTTCTGCCTGAACACTTCCAACATGAAGATGCGGAATCAAATGATCGAGCGCAAGTAAAAACAATATCCCTATCCAGAACCCAGCAACTGCCGGAACAAATGATAAATAACCCATATTCTCAGATTGTTTAATAGCTGGAATCAGAAGACTCCAGATTGAAGCAGCAACCATTATGCCTGCTGCGAACCCTGTAAGTGCACGTTGCACTGACGTGTTAAGTGTTTTTCTCATAAAAAACACGCATGTTGCACCAAGTGTTGTCCCAACAAACGGGATCAGTATACCTTTAAAAATATTCAATAGCATTACATTTTCCTTCCATAATCTAAAATTTTTCTTATATAATAAAAAGATTTTTCTACAACGGTATCGTAACAGTTTTGTAGCTTGTTGATTATATTTTCTAAAATCTATTATAGTATAATCTTTCTTGACAATCCTGCTGATACCGTGTTAGTTATAACTAACTTCATATCATACATCATAAACCATTATCCCTTCAGATGTCAACAAATGCTTTAAGAAGGATAATCACTTTATTCTTTTAAATGTACTTATAAAATCTGTTGAAAAAAAGATGACTCCTCTAGTATTAATATCTGATAACATCATATTTTTCTCATTTATTTCAAAAAGTGCTTCAAAATAAATTTTATTTGTTTACTTTTCTATATAATATTGTTATAATTCAGTTAATAAAGTTTGGAGGTTATGTATAATGAAACAATTAAATGAAAAAGTTGCTATCGTTACGGGAGCTGGCCAGGGCATCGGAAAAGGAATTGCCCTTTGCCTTGCTAAAAGAGGTGTTAAGGTTATAGCAACAGGCCGCCGCCCAGATCCTATTAACCAGACAATCGCAGAGATTAAAGAAGCTGGTGGGGAAGGTTTTGCTATGACTTGCGACTCTGCAGACAGAGAACGTGTAGATGAAGTTGTTAAGACTGCCGTTGAAAAATATGGTACTGTTGATGTTATTGTTAACAACGCCCAGGCCATTGTTCCATCTGCTCCGGTTGAAGAAACTTCTTATGACAATATGCTTAAAGCCTGGCAGAGTGGTGTTATCGGTTCTCTTAACTATATGCAGGCAGCCTTTCCTTATATGAAAGAACAGCATGAAGGCAGAATCATTAACTTTGCTTCTGCAACGGGAATGTTTGGTATCGCCGGTCAGTTAGCATATGGTTCTAACAAAGAAGCCTTAAGAGGCTTAACCAAAATCGCTGCCAAGGAATGGGGACAATATGGAATCTGTGTTAATATTGTTCTTCCTGGAGCTGAATCTCCTGCTGCAAAAGCCTGGGCTGAAAAATTCCCAGAAGAATATGCCAAGCAGGTTAACTTAAACCCTATGAAACGTTTTGGTGATCCAGAAAATGATATTGCACCAGTTATTGCATTCTTAGCTGGTCCTGATTCATGCTATTATTCTGGACAAAGTGTAATAGTAGATGGCGCTAATTCAATTATGCCATAACACCATAAAAGATGGAGCCGGATTAACACATCTGACTCCATCTTTTATATTACCAAATTACGTATTAACTGCAAACAATCCAATCAATAGCAATATCTATAAATGCATATTATAAATCCCTTAACATATCCGACTTCTTCATAACAGGTCTTAATGCCAGATATATTATAGATGCCACAACAACAGCTATAACAGCATTAACAGATGTTGTAACTGCACCTACCTTTGCAAGTGCCTTTGCAAGATCCTGAGGTACTCCTAAAAGATATGTCTTATAGAAATATCCAACTATAGGATCTGCTACAATATTAAATAACATACCACATACGCTTGATACTACAGTTGCTATAGTAACATACTTTACAGAGTGTTCCTTAGACAGCTTAAAAAGCCTGTGTGCAACAAAACCTACTATAAGTCCTATGCACAGCTTTAAGAAAAATGTCTTAGGTGCACTTGTTACATATGCTGTTGTAAGGTCACTTATTGTCATTCCAACAGCTCCTGCAAGACCACCCCATGTACCACCAAGAAGAAGTGCTGCAAGAACGCAGAATACATTACCAAAATGGAACATTGTTCTTTCTGTTCCTACCGGAATATCTATTTTAATAAATGTTGCACCAACATAACATAATGCAGCACATAATGCAGCCTGTGCTATAACCTTTGCATCTATAGGCTTCTTTTCGTTTTTTGAAAACAGACTATATAAACCCGATATAAGTATAACTGCACCTACAATCGCTGTAAGTAAAGACACCGCATATGCTTTGTTTCCTTTAACAACATATGTATTAATGCATAATACTATACCTGCGATAAGAATAACTAAGCCTGCCACTGTCTGAATAATACTACCTTTTTTCTCTTTCATAGCCTTTCATATCTTATACACTTATTCAGAATATCAGAATAGCATTTAAGATATTACCTCCTTTGCATAATCTATTGCTTAATAAGATATATTTATCTTATTGCATGAAAGAATAATGCAAATCAGGTATTATTAAAAGTACCAATCTGATATTTTTTAATAATGTCAGATTGGTACTTTTACATCATATTAGAATATTATTTTTATTTTACTGATAATCACGAACTAAAAACATAGGTTTTATAGTAACGATTTCATCATATTCTTCCTGTTCCACGGCAACACTTGAGTTCAATGCTCTTAAATCATTCTTTAATACAGCAAGTGCTTCATCAACTTCAACTGCTCTTCCCTCTTCTATGATATCAATCATCCTTTTTATAACAACTGGATGTGCATACCAGGCTGGTACAGGAAAATCTGGATATTTTGCTATGTAATCCTGCATTTCATCTACAGCCATTCTAAGATGTGATTCTATATATTTTTTATTATTCCTTGCAGTTGGAAGCACATTGGCACTTGAAAAAAAGAATATCGCTGCCAGACCAAATAAAAGGAAATATATAGAAAATCCTGCATGTATTATAAGCGAATATATGCCATATATAAGTGAAGCTGCTCCAAGTAATGTTATAAAAAGTGCAACCCACTTATACGCTGGATTGCTCCTATCATACACTCTCTTTCTTTTGGCTCCCGAACTCAGATTAAGGCTTAATTCCTCTTTGTTATCAAGATAATCAAGACAATTGTTAAGCACTGCAATGTTTTCCTTTGCCTTAGGTGATAATACCCTGGCTTTCTTTTTAGCCATCTGGCGTTCCTTTTCCTTAAGTCTCTTTTCAGCTTCTGCACTATGGATTCTTATATATGGATGGTTCTGTTTTATATATGATAAAAGCATATCAACATTCTCTTCAAACTTAAAATTACACTGTTTTTCCTGTCCATTATCATATTCCACAACAAGATATGGTATAGATGCAAACAAGCCTTTTCCTGTAAATCCACCCTTACTCATAGCAATTCTTTTATATATTCTCTTAACAGAAGAAAGTGGTATATAATATCTCCTGTCAAAATAAAAGCTATTAAGATATATAGCCTTCTCACCAACCCCACATGGTCCGAACTTTCTACAGTTCTTTTTATCCTTAATTAATTCTTCTTTTGTCAGTGAAGTCTGTGATATACATCTAGGTTTAAATATCATATTCCTTACTCCCTTCGTTACATTATTACATCATATCATCCTTAAATATACTCCGGAAAAATACTTTTAAAAACACTCCGAAAAAATACTTTGGGACCAGTCATATGTATACTTAACAGCAGCTAGTACATTATTTTGAAAACGATGTACTAGCGCTTCATATAACATCCAACTGGCCCAGAGTTATCATTAAGATTATTAGGATTAGTATGTTTATTTAAATAATTTAATTGGCAGCTTTAGTTTGCTTTCTTGTTGCATACATAAATATTCCAAAGAATACCGCTGCAATAATAATACCTGCTGGATAAGCTACCTTTGTACCAAGATTCAGACATTCTTTTGCATAGAAGAAGTATGTCATAGACACAGCACTCATAAATGTTGCTGGAACTGCTGTAATCCAGTAATTCTTCTTTTCCTTGAACAGGAACATGCTAGCTGTCCATAATACTATCATAGCAAGTGTCTGGTTTGTCCAGCTGAAGTATCTCCATATGATAGTATAATCAAGATGTCCTACAAATGCACCAACTGCAAGTAAAGGTACACAGAGAATAAGTCTTTTTGTAAACTTACCCTGATCAATGCCAAACCAGTCTGCAAGTGTAAGTCTTGCACTTCTAAAGGCTGTATCACCTGATGTGATAGGGCATACAATAACACCAATCATAGCAAGTGCTACGCCAACACCACCCATTGTCTTAGAACATACATCATATATAGCAGCTGACTGTCCATTAGCAAGTATTGCACTAAGTCCTGTGCTTAAGCCATCAGTTACTTCATATATAGAACATCCTGCTGCTGCCCATATAAGAGCTATAACACCTTCTGCAACCATGGCACCATAAAATACGAAATGTCCCTGTTTCTCTGACTTCATACAACGTGCCATAAGAGGTGACTGTGTAGCATGGAAGCCTGATATAGCACCACACGCTACTGTAATGAACATAACACTCCAGATAGGTGTTGCCTTAGGATGCATGTTAGTAAAGTTACTCCAGATTTCTGGTACCTGATATTCTGAATGAGTAAAAATACCAATAGCAACACCAAGTGCCATAATTATAAGACATATACCAAATATTGGATAAATACGTCCGATAATCTTATCAATAGAAATAAATGTTGCAATAAAGTAGTAAGCAAGAATAATCCATAACCAGAACTCAGTGTTTGCTACTACACCAGTTACGCCACCATTCTTAAACAAAGTTACGATAAGTCCTGCCGGACCAACTGCAAATACGGTACCTACCATAACGAGTAATACAACACTGAAAATTCTCATTACATTTTTCATAAATCCGCCAAGATATATACCGCAGACTTCTGAAATAGAAGCTCCGTTATTACGTTCTGAGAGCATTCCTGAGAAGTAATCATGAACACCACCGGCAAATATAGTACCAAATGTAATCCAAAGAAAAACAACTGGTCCCCAAAGAGCACCCTGCATAGCACCAAATATTGGTCCAAGACCTGCAATATTAAGAAGCTGTACTAAAAACAGTTTCCACTGTGGCATAACAACATAATCTACACCATCATTAATCTTAACTGCTGGTGTCTCTCTGTCATCAGGTGCGAATGTGTTCTCTACAACTTTACCATAGACGAAGTATCCACCTATCAGAAGAGCCAGACAAATAAAAAAACTAATCATAGCTTTTTCCTCCTCGTTTGATTGAATTGAATTCGATGTAAACTTAAAATATAGCTGCATCTTTTTTATTAAATTATTACAGTACTGTTTTTATACTTTAATTATAAACATTTTATAAAAAATTTCAACTTTCAAAGTTAAAAAAAATGTACCGAAAATCTTCGGCACATTTTGTTTATATTGTACATTTTTATATCACTTCGCATATATATTTTTAGAATTTTTAAACAATAAAACAACTCAATGCTTTATTACATCTGATTAAGAAATGGAAGTATATCTTCTACTTTTTCAAGTATATAATCTGCTCCTGCATTCTCTAACTCATCCTTTTCTGCAAAGCCATATCTTAATCCAACTGACTCAATACCTGCTTCCTTAGCTCCAAGCACATCATCTTTTCTGTCACCGATCATGATTGAATCTGCTTTAACTGATACTATATCTGATTCGCTTATGTCCATTTTTTTCATAATCTGATTCAGTACTTCTTCTATAACATCATCTTTATGTCTTCTTTTTCCTCCCTCAAGTTCACTTCCTACTGCGACATCAAAATATTGTTCTATATCAAAATGCTTAAGTATCGTTGGAACATATATCTCAGGTTTACATGTAGCTAATGCAACAACATATCCTTCTTTTTTCAATCCTGAAAGAAAATCTGTTATACCATCAAACAGCCTGTTTTCATATATTCCCTTTACAGCATATCTTTCTCTATAATATGCAACGGCCTTTAATGAATCTTCATCATCCATTCCATGAAACCTTGTAAAGCTCTCATTAAGTGGTGGTCCTATATATTTTTTTAAGACTGCCATATCATTTTCTTCTATCCCCATTTTTCCAAGTGCATACTGCACACTTTTAGTTATTCCTTCACCTGAATCTGTTATAGTTCCATCAAGATCTAGTAATATGTATTTTTTTCTCATATAGTTATTCCTTCCAGATATATTGTTAAAATGTAAGAAATGGGTGTCAAAACCCTGAATATAATAAGAATTCTGACACCCTGATATTAAGTATTATACTATTGGATTGTAATTTATCAACTAAGATTCCTTATTGTTTATAGTAATATTAGAAACTCCTTCCATTCCATCAACTGATATATTCCTATCTGTCTTAGCCTGGATTGTGTTTGCTTTCATAACATCTGTTATATCAAAGCCGGTAGTTTCCTTGATAGATTCTATTGTCTTTGCAAGAACTGAAGGAACATATCCTCCCATCTGTCCGACTCCAGAACCATTAGCTGTATCACCGCTGTCAATGATTGTAACCTTATCTATGCTCTGAAGTGGCTTAGCAACCTGTTCTGCCATCTGAGGAAGTACCTTAACAAGCATCTCCATCATAGCAGCCTGGCCATACTTCTCATAAGCCTCTGCTTTCTTTTCCATAGCTTCAGCCTCTGCTATACCTTTAGCCTTAGTTGCCTCTGCCTCTGCTATACCAGTCTTTGATATGGCATCTGCTTCTGCCTGTGCTTTTATGGCAATAGCCTCTGCTTCTGCCTGCGCTTCTACCTTTCTTGACTCAGCACGGGCTTGTGCTTCTGCTATCTTTCTATACTTCTCAGCATCTGCATCTGCCATCTGCTTTGCTTTTTCAGCGTTAGCAGGTTCTACTATTGTTACTCTTAAGCTTTCCTTAGTTCTTTCAGCCTGCTTCTGGGCAAGTTCTATGTTCTTCTGCTCTGATGCAATCTGAACCTGGATCTGTGCCTCTGCTATTTCTTTTTGTCTCTGCTGTTTAAGAAGTTCAGCATCCATCTGTGCCTGTATAACATCCTTTTGTGTTATGTTCGACTGGATATCATGTGCAAGCTCTGCCTTAGCCTGTGCTGTCTGCTGTTCCTGCATATAATTAGCCTCAAGGACAGCTTTATCCTTTGCTGCCTGGGCTATATCTGCCTCTGCCTTTAACTTGGCTGACTCACCCTCCTGACGTGCCTGTGATGTCTTAATCTGCATATCTCTTGCAGCCTCAGCCTTCTGAATTTCAGCATCCTTCTTTCTCTGGGCAATCATACCATCACCAAGTGCCTTTATATATCCGTTCTCATCAGATATATCTGTGATAGTGAAGTTTTTTACTTCAAGTCCCATATTTCCAAGCTCAGTTCCAACTACCTCCTGAACTCTTGATGAGAATTCCTCTCTCTTCTGATACAGCTCTTCAACTGTCATTGTAGCAATAATCTCTCGAAGCTTACCTTCAAGTACAGCAATAGCTGTTCCCTGGATATTATCGATAATTTCTTTCTCATTTCGTCCTGTAAACTGCTCAATAGCAGTTAATATACTGTTCTTTTCATTTCTTACCTTAATAACCGCTGTTGTTATAACACTTATTGGTACACCCTGGCTTGAAAGACTGCTTCTTGTTGCCACACTGAGTGGAATATTTCCAAGTGATATATAATCAATTCTTTCAAATACTGGTATAACAAGTCCACCACCACCAGTGATAACTCTTTTTTTCATACCGGTTACAACGCCTGCCTTATCCTGCGGAACCTTTTTCCACATTCTTAAGACTACAGTAAGAATCAGTACAATTCCAATGACTGCTGCTACAATTCCTACAATGCTGGATTCTGCTCCATATCCCATGTCTGCCTCCCATTTCCGGTTGTGCACATTATGCCTCAACCATATCCTTAATTAATAGTTACTTTCTGATTTACTCCTGAGGTCGTTTCTTTGCTTAATTCTTTCCCCCAGGTATATCAGAATATTTATCTTCGAGATATGAGGTACTTTGCACTATTACATAGTCACCATCAAATCTTAAGATATTAACCTCTTTATCCTGCTTTATAGCTTTGCCATCTATTGATCTGGCAGGATATGATACATTAGTACCTGTACTTAACTGTACACTTATTGCACCTACTCCATTCTCAGGTATCGTATTACTTACAATGCCTTTTCTTAAAAGCAGTTCTTCTTTATCAGCTGCAAAATTCTCAACTTTTTTAAGTCTTTTGATTGCTGACTGAAGTGCCACTGCACATATATATCCGGCTATAAATCCTATTATTATGATCGTAGTTTCTGACAATCTGCCATCAAGTATAAGTCCTAAGCAGCCAAATATAAGTGACCATAGGCACAGGCTGTTTATTGAAAAGGGCAAAAAGTCCAATATCATATCCTGGCCAAACTCTAGCTGTAATACATCTATTGATACAAAATCCACAAAGCCATCAAACAAATTAAGCACAATACTGCAAAACGGTATCAGGATTCCTATTATTATACATGCAATACATATAGTATGAAACATATCCCCTCCCCCTTTCATATACATTAATACAAGTATCCATGAATACTGTAATACCGGAATATATCATATTCCACCTATATTCCAGTTAATTTCAAATATTACTTAAAATATTATTTAAAATCTGTTATATGTATTAGTCTGCATGTTCTCTGTAAGCTTTGTTATATAAGCTGAATATTTTTCATTAAGTACATTTGATGCAATTGTTTCATCCTTGCTTCCATCATATGATTTATTTATAAAATATAATATATAATAACAATGTGATGATGTATTCTCTATAACTGTAACATCCCCACTTTTACGCTCATCTGAAAGAAGCCATTCTGATGTTCCTGTATCCATGCCAGTACTTGTAACCTTTGAATGAAGTGAACCCTCATCAGTATCATATTTCGTTTCGCCATCAGCAGCATTTCTCTTACACAGCTCTATAAAAGACTTTTCATCTGATACTCCTGCCACAAACTCATCCGCTTTTGCCTTAGCCTGCTGCATTTCACCATCTGTAGAATCTATAGCTGTTATTGTAAACTCTCTGTAATCAACCTGGTCATATGTATCTTTGTGTTCATCATAATATTCCCTGACTTCAGCTTCTGTAGCTGTCATACCCTCTGTAAGCTTACTCTGGTACGCATTAGCCTTAAGATACTCCATAACATATTTTTTAACATTCTTTTCTGTTGCATACTGTCCAAAACTCTGCTTATAATAATCAGCAACACTCTTACCTGATTCAGAAGCTGCATCACTTATCTGCTTTGTAAAATCTGTATAATCATCATCACCAGTTGCATAATCAAAACCGCTGTTATCTGCATCTTTAATAAGTGCCTTATATTCTTTAATTGTTGTTAATGCATTATCTGCAAAGTATTCATACCATGTTTTTCCTGTCTGTGAGTTAGTCTGGCTCTTATCATTCTCTGAACTTTTATATCCCATATATGAATAGTAATCAGCCATTGTCATGTTGCCATAGACGGATTGTGACATAGCCGCTTTCTTAGACACATTATAATACATATCAAATTCTATCTGGCTTATATTATCACCATCAACACTTATAAATCTGTTATGTATCTTATAATATCTCATACCGCATATAACCGCTGCTGCTATAAGGATACCTGCAATAATACCAACTGTTACAGCCCTGAATATTATCTTTTCTCTCTGTAATCTTTTCTCTTCTTCTTTTCTTTTAGCGACTTTTCTATCATATTTAGTCATCACTTTTCCATTATTTGTATTCTGTGAATTATTAATTGATTTATTAGCATTATTACCAGCCATGTTATCTTAATCCTCCAACATACCTTCTTTTATTTTATCAAGCTTTCTTATCCATGCTGCACTACTTGCATCACTAGGCATCCTCAGATCTCCTCTTGGTGAAACTGCAACTGACCCAACCTTTGGTCCGTCTGGCAGACATGACCTTTTAAACTGCTGTGCAAAAAATCTCCATATAAATGTGCGGAGCCATTTATATATCGTTTTTTCATCATACTCACCAGCAAATGCAAGCTTTGCAATTCTGAACAACTTTTCAGGTCCAACACCGAATCTTAATATATGGTACATAAAAAAGTCATGAAGCTCATATGGTCCAACAAGATCTTCTGTTTTCTGCTGTATAGTTCCATCCTCATTAGGTGGAAGAAGCTCTGGACTTACAGGTGTATCAAGCACATCTGTTAAAACATCCGATAGTTCCTTGTTTTCACATGTATCAGCATAATATCTTACAAGGTGCCTTACAAGTGTTTTAGGCACTGATGCATTCACTCCGTACATAGACATGTGATCACCATTGTATGTTGCCCAGCCAAGGGCAAGCTCTGACATATCACCTGTACCTATAACCATGCCATTTGTCTGGTTTGCTATATCCATAAGTATCTGGGTTCTTTCCCTTGCCTGTCCATTTTCATAGGTGACATCATGCACTGCTTCGTCATGTCCGATATCTTCAAAATGTTGTTTGACTGACTTTCTTATATTGATTTCTCTTAATGTTGCGCCAAGCTTTTCACTCATCTTTATAGCATTATTATAAGTTCTGTCTGTTGTTCCAAAGCATGGCATCGTAACACATGTTATTCCTTTTCTGTCTAATCCTGACAAATCAAATGCCCTGACTGTAACAAGCAGTGCAAGTGTTGAATCCAGTCCACCAGATATACCAATAACAGCACTCTTACAGCCAGTATGTTCAAGTCTTTTCTTAAGACCATATGTCTGGATATCAAGAATCTCCTCACATCTTGCCTCTCTTTCGTTCTTGTCATATGGCACAAATGGCGCTTTGTCAAAGAATCTGTCAAGCTTAAGTTCCCTGCTTATAAGCTGCGGACACCTCACACATGTATAACCTTCAGCCGCTGCCTTGTCTTCATCCACAACAAATGTAGACATTCTTCTTCTCTCTGAACATATTCTATCTATATCTATATCTGCATAAACTGACTCATTTGCGAACTTTTCAGCCTCTGCAAGAAGTGAGCCATTCTCACTTATCATATTATGTGCACCAAAAACTATATCCTGTGTTGATTCTCCTTCACCTGAACTTGAATATACATAACCACACACAAGTCTTGCAGACTGTCCTATAACAAGCTGTTTTCTATACGCTGCCTTACCTATAGTTTCATTACTTGCCGAAGCATTTACGATAAGTGTGGCTCCGTTAAGCGCGTGTCTTATACTTGGTGGCTGTGGTGTCCACAAATCTTCGCATATTTCTACAGCTACCTTCAACTTCGGATAATTATCAAAGCTATATATTATGCTTCCTCCAAAGACTACTTCATCTTTATCAAGCTTAACTGTCACATTACTTTTAAAGCCCTCTGTAAACTGTCTTCTTTCATAAAACTCACCATAATTGGGTATAAACATCTTAGGCACAAGTCCCTGTATATGTCCATCCATTACTGCGGCGGCAACATTATACAGCTTTCCACGATGCATATATGGAAGACCTGTAATAACAAGCATTCCTTTATAATCTGATGTATAATCTCTTATATCTAATAATACATTCATCGCTTCATCTATAAGTGTATCCTGTAAAAATAAGTCATTACAGGTATATCCTGTTATACATAATTCTGGAAATACTGCTACTGCTGTATCTTTGTTATAAGCCTCTTTAATAAGAGCCTTAATCTGCTCGCCATTATATACACAGTCACCCACTTTTATCTTCGGTGTCAGTGCTGCAACTCTGATATATCCGTCTTTCACTGCAATTCTCCCTTATAAAATCATTTTTTATCAGTATATCAAATCCACAAGACATTTACAATAAAAAACAGTTATCCGGCAACCTTATATTGCTGGATAACTGTTATAAAATACTCTTACGTATTATAATAATCTTAATACTATTTTGAAAATGCTGATGAAACCTCTGTCGCCATTTCTTTTATTCCATCTTTGGCTGTTTCCATCATATCCTTGGCACCTGTTGCCGCATCTGTTGCTATTTCCTTAATACCTGTTGCCGCATCTGTTGCTATCTCTTTTGCCCCTGTAGCTGCATCTGTCATGATATTTTCTACAGTGTTTTTACTATTGCTGCCTGCACCAGTATTACTCCCGCTTTCCGAATCCGTCTTGGAGCCGCAGCCTACAAGTACAGATACAATAGTGATAAACATAACTCCGGCTACAAACCATTTAAACTTATGCATATAATATATCCTCCTTTAACATTCATAGCATTATATTATCTGCATATATTTAAATTGTATTCATGACATAAAACTATGCCTTTAGCTGATGACTCAGATACTTATATAAAATCACTGTTAAAGTTCCATCTATAAGTGCCTTTATTATGTTAAAAGGTGCAACGGCAAGTGCAACAAATGAAAACACATCTTTAATAGATGCATTTACTTTTGTTCCCATAGCTATAAGTACATCCATAGGCATGCCATAAAGTTCTGAATACTTAGGAAGCAGGTACCATGCATTAAGAAGCATTCCTGCCACAACAAGTATAGCACCACCTGCAACAAGTGATATTATTGCCATTTTTCTTGTTTTCTTTGTGTGATATATGATAGATGCTGGAACAACATACATACATCCTAATATAAAATTAGCAAAATCACCAACAAAAGCTGTTGTTGTCCCTTTCATACAAAAATGTAATATAACCTTGACAGCTTCTATTATAACACCAGCACATGGTCCTAACATAAAAGAACCTATGAGCACAGGTATTTCACTAAAATCAAGCTTATAAAATCCCGGTGCTAAAAATGGTATAGGAAAGTCAAAATACATAAGTATTACTGCTATTGCTGAAAGCATTGCCATAATTACGGTTTTATTAACTTTAGTTTTTTCAGATGTAAATCTGACACCTGTCTTCTTTTCAATAAGTATTTCACTGCCTCTTGCCACGGCAAACACTATAACCATAAGTAAGATTGATATTCCTACGAATTCAATATTCTTCTGGATTGTTTCTAATAATCCCTGCATTTTTTCTCCATCCTGTTAGTTTAAACTGGAAACATTGCCGACACTTACACGCAGCACTCTATGTCCTTCAAGAAGCTTGTTCTCTATTCTTATAAATACGACAACTCTTATCTTTTCACCAGTCTTTGTCTTAAAAAAATGTTCATAACATGCATATCTCTGGTCGATAAATGTCTCACGAAGTTCTGATATTATACTTTCATAATCAATATCAGGCACAATATCCTTGAATACAAGACCATTCTTCATATCTTCTTCTGTATATCCAAGCATCTTTACAAAACCATCATCAATCTCAATTATCTTACCACTTCTCATCTCCATGGCAAAACGTGTAAATGGGAGTTTTTTCATAAATTCTGCTGCCATAACTTATCTCCTTTCAATATGCGGGAGTACTATTACTCCCGCTCTTACTTTAGGTACATTATAATTACTTAGAAAGTGTCTTAAGTCTTTCTTCAACCTGTGCAAGCATATCAGAATACTTCTCAAGTTTAGCTTTTTCTTCATCAATCTTAGCCTGTGGAGCCTTTGATGTAAACTTTTCATTGTTAAGCATTCCGTTACATCTTGCTATTTCCTTGTGTAATTTATCTTTTTCTTTATTAAGTCTTTCGATTTCCTTATCGATATCAACAAGTTCTGCAAATGGTATATAAATAACTGCACCCGGAATAACAGTTGATACAGCATCATCTGGTATGCCGCTCTTATCAGCCTGGACTTTAACATCACTTGCATAGCCAAGTGTTGCAAAGAATACCCTGCCATTATCAAATATATTTCTTATATCTTCGTTCTCTGAAACAACATATACAAGTGCCTTACGGCTAGGTGCTACATTCATCTCAGCTCTTACATTTCTGATATTACGGACAGCTGTCTTAATTGTTTCAATAGCATTTTCATCTTCTGAATAATCATTGTCCTCTGTGTATACAGGCCATGAACTTATCATAATAGACTCTTCTTCATCCTGTATATTACAGAATATTTCTTCTGTTATGAATGGCATATATGGATGAAGCAGCTTAAGTGCATCTATAAGAACCTTCTTTAATGTCCATATAGCAGCTGTTTTAGTTGTATCCTCATCGTTATAAAGACGTGGCTTAACCATCTCAATATACCAGTCGCAGAATTCTTCCCAGATAAAGTCATTAAGCTTGGCAACTGCTATACCAAGATCGTACTTTTCCATATTATCTGTAACTTCTTTAATAAGCGAATTCATCTTTGATAATATCCACTTATCTGCTGCTGTAAGATTAGCTGGCTTCTCGTCTGTAGCCTTTATCTTATTGTCTGGGTCGTTCATCATTATGAATCTTGAAGCATTCCATACCTTATTAGCAAAGTTACGGCTTGCCTCAACTCTTTCCCAGTAGAAACGCATATCATTACCAGGTGCATTACCTGTGATAAGTGTGTATCTTAAAGCATCTGCACCATACTTATCTATAACCTCAAGTGGATCAATACCATTTCCAAGTGACTTACTCATCTTACGTCCCTGTGAATCTCTTACAAGTCCGTGGAATAATACCTTTCCAAATGGCTTCTTACCCATCTGCTCATATCCTGAGAATATCATTCTGATAACCCAGAAGAATATAATGTCATATCCTGTTACAAGTACATCTGTAGGATAGAAGTAGTCAAGCTCAGGTGTATTATCTGGCCAGCCAAGTGTTGAGAAAGGCCAGAGTGCTGATGAGAACCATGTATCAAGTGTATCCGGATCCTGCTCCACGTTAGTGCTTTTACACTTTGGACATGTACATACCTTATCCTTAGACACTACCATTTCTCCACAATCCTTACAGTAGTAAGCTGGTATTCTGTGTCCCCACCATAACTGTCTTGATATACACCAGTCTCTTATATTATCTGTCCAGTTAAAGTAAGTCTTGTCCATAGAAGCTGGAACAAGTTCAATGTCACCATTCTTAACACCTTCAACTGCAGGCTTAATAAGCTCGTCCATCTTAACAAACCACTGCTGCTTAATCATAGGTTCAACTGTTGTCTTACATCTGTCATGTGTACCTACATTATGAACATGGTCTTCAACCTTAACCAAAAGTCCCTGTGCATCAAGGTCAGCTACCATAGCTTTTCTTGCTTCGTATCTGTCCATACCGGCATACTTTCCGCCAAGATTGTTGATTGTAGCATCATCATTAAGTATGTTAATCTCTGGAAGATTATGTCTTTTACCAACCTCAAAATCGTTAGGGTCGTGAGCCGGAGTAATCTTAACAACACCCGTTCCGAATTCCTTATCAACATAGCTGTCTGCGATAACAGGTATCTTTCTGTCTGTAAGTGGCAGATATACTTCTTTTCCTATAAGGTCAGTATATCTTTCATCATCTGGATTAACAGCAAGTGCTGAATCACCAAGAAGTGTTTCTGGACGTGTAGTAGCTATTTCTACATATCTTCCTTCTTCACCAACTACAGGATAATTGATATGCCAGAAATGTCCTGCCTGCTCCTCGTGTTCAACCTCTGCATCTGATATAGATGTGTTACATACAGGACACCAGTTTACAATTCTTGAGCCCTTGTATATAAGACCTTTTTCATATAACTTGCAGAATACTTCAAGAACTGCCTTAGAACAGCCATCATCCATTGTAAATCTTTCTCTGTCCCAGTCACAAGACGAACCAATCTTCTTTAACTGGCTTGTGATAGTTCCGCCATATTCTTTCTTCCATTCCCATGTTCTTTTAAGAAAGCCTTCTCTTCCAAGCTCGTGCTTGTCAATCCCTTCTTCTTTTAAGGCATTGGTAACCTTTACTTCTGTCGAAATACTTGCGTGGTCAGTTCCTGGCACCCATAATGCTTCATATCCCTGCATTCTCTTAAAACGTATAATAATATCCTGCATTGTGTTATCAAGTGCATGACCCATATGCAGCTTACCTGTTATATTAGGTGGTGGCATAACAATAGTAAATGGTTTCTTACTTCTGTCAACTTCTGCATGAAAATACTTCTTATCAAGCCACTTCTGATACAATCTGTCTTCAATTTCTGAAGGATTGTAATTCTTCTCTAATTCCTTACTCATGGTAATGATTCCTTTCTATATCCTAAGAAAATAGTTTTTCCAGGTAACTCCTATAGTTATCGCCCGCAAAGCATTTTAATTTACAGACAACATGGTATATAACTTATGCTCATCCCTGATATATTATTTTCTTATAATCTCAATCTGTTTAATCATAATATTACAAGCGGAAAATGTCAACACGCCTCTATTTCTTTGATATTAAATTCACTGCCACGTAAAAGATATGTATGCCTGCTCCCACATTTTGGACAGATTTTTCCATATTTCACTGTTTCATATTCAGACTTGCAGTCTTCACAATAAGTAACTGCATTTATCTTTTCTATGACAAGCTTTGAATCTTTTAACAATTCTTCTTTTTTTATTGCCCATTTCCAGCAATCTGTCAGGTATGAATCTATCACCGTTGACACTTCACCAAGTTCCAGTACAACTTTAGTTATCTCAGTTATTTCATTGCTCGCGGCTACTTCCTTCAAATCATCTATTATGTGAAATACAACGCCTAATTCGTGCATATTTTCAATCCTTTCAATCCTTTTAATTTTTTCGATCCTTTCAATCTGATAAATCGTAAAATATTGTTGTTTAATTGAATATTAATTGGTGACGAACGGACGACAAATATAAGCTACAGGCAGTTCTGCACACTATGTTCAATGCCAGAAGCTTCAATCGGCTGTCTCTAAGACTTTTCATATAGGTAGTTATAGGTGACGCTACCATTCGGACGCGCCGTCCGTGGCGCGGCCTCATTGCTTCGTACATCCATGTACGAAGCTAGCTGGGAGCGAAAGAAAAGTCTAAGAGTCAGCACGATTGAACTTCAAGTGCATTTCACATAGTATGCAGAACTGCCTGTAGCTTATATTTGTCTGTGTTGCGACATAATTTAATACTGAATATTCAATTAAATCAAGGGGCGAAACAGGGCGAAATTGTGCGCTTTACGCACAATTTCGCCCTTCATGCCTCTCCCCTTTGATTTAGCCACACATTCATTTTTTGTAAATTAAGCCAAAGTCAGACAGCATATATGAGAAAAGCAGGTGTGCATACATCATAAGATGCACTTGAAGTTCAATTGTGATAGTTCTTAGACTTTTTCTTAGCTACCCAGCTATCCACAGACACGGATGTCTGTGGAAGTGAGATATGGGACATGGATGTCCCGTATCGAACGGTAGCGGAAACTACCATTACGTATATGAAAAGTCTTAGAAATATCCAATTGAAGCTTCTGGAATCGTTGATGTATGCACACCTACTTTTTTCATATATGCTATCGTCCGTACGTTAAGAATGTGTGTTAAACAACTATTTATTTTTCTTTCCCGCAAACTTTATCTTAATAGCCTGCTTAGCTCCATAAGGAAGAATATACTTAAGCTTATCTTCACTCTTTCTCATAGTACTGCATTCTGGAAGTTCTCTGTTAAGGTGTATGGCATCGAATTCGCACTTTGTAGTACATATACCACATCCGATACACTTGTTAGGATCTACTACTGATGCTCCACATCCAAGACATCTTGCTGTTTCCTTCTTAACCTGTTCTTCCGTGAATGTAAGCTTTGCATCCTTAAACGACTTCTTATGGTTAAATGAAGTATCTGTTCCTGGCACCTGTCTGCTGCTGTTATCATAGCTTTCTATGCTGATATTATTCTTATCAAGCTCTATGAACTCTCTTCTGTTACGTCCTATAGTAAGCGAACTATGTGGCTGTACGTATCTGTGAATAGATATTGCAGCTTCCTTACCCGCTGCAATAGCATCTATGGCAAATCTTGGTCCTGTATACACATCACCACCGATAAATATATCTGGATCTGTTGTCTGGTATGTAAGCTTATCTGCTTTTACTCTCACTCCATCAACCTGAACCTTAGTACCTTTAAGAAGCTCTCCCCATATAGTAGACTGACCTATACTTAAAAATACATGACGACAGTTTATTGTTTTCAAATCGTTCTCATCATACTGTGGATTAAACCTTCCATCCGCATCTTTTACAGATATACATCTCTTAAGGACTATTCCTGTTACATGTCCATCTTCTGTGAGTATTTCTTTAGGTCCCCAGCCACAGTCAAGCTTAACGCCTTCTTCGAGTGCTTCTTCTACTTCCTCCTCTGATGCTGGCATACCTTTTCTATCCTCAAGGCAGAACATAGATACATTATAATCACCTACTCTTGTACTTGTTCTTGCAACATCAATAGCAACATTACCGCCACCGATTACAACGACATCACCTTCAAGTGGATATTCGTGAGAATAACCAGCCTGCTTTAAGAAATCAACAGCAGATACAACACCATCGGCATCTTCTCCTGGTATTCCAGCCTTTCTTGAGCCCTGACATCCAATAGCTATATAAAAAGCCTTATAGCCCTGTTTCTTTAACTCGTCTATTGTAATATCCTTACCGACTTCAACACCTGTTTTAATATCAACGCCCATCTTATGTATAACATCTATCTCTGCTTCTACAACATCCTTTTCAAGCTTAAATGATGGAATACCATACACAAGCATACCACCTGCTTTTTCATTTTTCTCAAAAACTGTTGGCTTATAACCTTTTTCTGCAAGATAGAATGCACATGAAAGTCCTGCCGGTCCACCTCCAATTATAGCAACTTTTTCATCAAAGCTGCCCTTTGTTGATGGCACAACCTTCTTAGGTATATAACGTGTATCTGCCTTAAGATCCTGCATAGCTATGAATTTCTTAACTTCATCTATAGCAATAGCCTCATCTATAGTTCCTCTTGTACACGCATCCTCACATCTCCTGTTACATACATGTCCACATACTGCAGGAAACGGATTTTCTTTTTTGATAAGCGCAAGTGCATCCATAAACCTGCCCTGTGCAGCCATCTTAAGATAGCCCTGGACTGCTATATGTGCTGGACAGGCTGTTTTACAAGGTGCTGTACCTGTATCATAACAGTTAATCCTGTTCTTATCCCTGTAGTCCTCAGACCACATATGTGGTCCCCATTTCTGTTCTGATGGAAGCGGCATCTTAGGATACTTTACTTCTTTCCCTGCTTTAGTACATAACTTCTGTCCAAGCTTCACTGCACCAGCAGGACAATACTCTACACATCTTCCACAGGCAACACAGTTTTCCTTTGTAACCTCTGCCACATATGCCGAACGTGACATATTAGGCGTGTTAAATAGCTGTGATGTTCTAAGTGCATAACATACGTTAACATTACAGTTGCATATGGCAAATATTTTATCCTGTCCATCTATGTTGGTAATCTGATGAACAAAACCATTATCCTCTGCCTTCTTAAATATCTCAAGTGCTTCTTCCTTAGTGATGTATCTTCCACCCTTACCTGTTTCAACAACATAATCTGCCATATCACCTACTGCTATACACCAGTCTGCGGGGTCATCAGCACATCCCTCATCATATGTTTTTCTTGACTTACGGCATGAACATGGACTTGCCGCATATTTTCCATCATACTTGTCTAACCAGTAGGATATCTTTTCAAGCGAAACAGCCTGATTATTCATATCAATAGCTTTCTCAACTGGTATAACATGCATGCCTATACCTGCTCCTCCTGGCGGCACCATAGGAGTTATCTTTTCAAGGGGAAGACGACTCATACGTTCAAAGAATCTTCCCATCTCAGGATGTTCTTCAAGCACTGTTGAATTCATATTGGTAAACTCTGCACTTCCGGGTACAAACATCGGAAGTACATACTGCTTCTCATGTTCGGGATTCTCCCAGTTATACTCTAACAACCCATTAAAAGACATCTGTTCAAGCTGCTTTTCAAGTTCTTTTTCATCCATGCCTGTTATCTTAACCATCTGTTTAAGAGTTTTAGGCTTACGCACCCCCATCTTTAAGGCTATTTCTGCCTGCTCATCTGTACATATAGGTGCGAGTCCCCAATATTCCGGACTATCTGCTGTCAGTTTTTCAAAGCCTAACTTTATAGGCACTCTGTCTGTTATCATTTTGCCAAGTCTTAAAACTGGCTCTCTTACCGGAAGTTCCGGATGAGGATTTTTAAATTCTTCTTTACTCATAAATATCCTTTCCTCCTAATATACTTCTAAATACTTATATATGCTTCTATTATTGTTTCCACTCAGCTACATGTTTCTTCAGCCATTCAGTCCATTCCTTCATGCCTTCACCTGTTTTAGCAGATATAGGAATAACCTCCGCCTTTGGATTTCTCATTGCTATATATTCTTTACACTTATCAATATCAAAATCAAAATAAGACATAACATCAATCTTGTTAATAAGAACAACATCACATACTGAGAACATAAGTGGATATTTAAGTGGTTTATCATAACCTTCTGGTACTGAAAGTATCATGACATTCTTTACCGCTCCTGTATCAAACTCCGCCGGGCATACAAGATTTCCCACGTTTTCTAATATAACAAGATCCACATCACTTATATCAAGTTCTTCTATTCCCTGTCTTGCCATATCCGCATCAAGATGACACATTCCACCAGTATGAAGCTGTATAGCTTTGGCACCTGTATCTGCAATAGTCTTCGCATCAACATCTGAGTCAATATCTGCTTCCATGACACCTATCCTTATATCCTCCTTTAACAGCTCTATAGTTTTTGTTAAAGTGGTAGTCTTTCCAGAACCAGGAGATGACATCAGATTTAAAAAAAATACTCCTTTTTTCTTAAGTTCTTCTCTTAAAAGTGCAGCACGCTCATCATTGCTTTCAAAAGCACTTTTTTTAACCTCGATAACTCTTACGTCCTTCACCATATACCTCCACAGCATATTATAAGATATAGTATACATCTTTTACATAAAAAAAGCCAGCACAATTGATAATGCTGACTTTATAATCTGTGTTATAACTAACTTTATTAATATACTGGCATATTATGATGTCGGGGTCAAAAGCCCCCGACTTTAATACCTACGAATTGTTCCGTGCTACGCACTCCCACAATTCTCCCCAATATTCGCATATCGTGGGATTATCATCCCACTTTTATGCTCATATCGGGGCGGGTCCCAAGGTCTTTCACCCACCTATGAGCAAGCTCATGTGAGTTTAGACCTTTTGACCCTGGTATCATATTATAATACAGAAAGATAATTATCCATCTCTTCTGTTATCTGTTCATAATCCTTTTCCATAGCCTCTGATATCTCACCATACAAAAGCTTTCTAGCAGTAGTAAGCATTCTGCTGTCTGCCGACTTCATACGTCTTAGTTCTTTAGCTCTGTCATTTTTTATGTTAAATAATGCTCTTACAAGATGCATAAGCTGTACAAGATCCTGTGACTTAACCATCTCATCATATTTCATAGGATGAACCTTTTCATTAAGTTCTTCATCTTCCCTACAGTGCTTTGCCCTTTCAATAAGTTTCTTACAAGCATCCTTATCAATAATACCTCTGATCATGACCTTAGTACTGTCAACAGGAGAATATATAATTCCTTTACTGTCATAAACAGGCTGAAGAAAATAATAATCCTTATCAATACCTTTAATAGGCGGCTTTCCAATATTCTCAATCTCACACACACCTACTACACCATAAACAACTTTATCATTGATCTCAAACATATCATTACACCTCTCATATGCATAACGCAAAACTTATTAAATTATCTCTTATATCTGGGTGTAATTATACATCAATTCGACTTTTTTTTCAAAATGATATTAAAAAAAACATAAAAAATACAAAAAGCAGATTATTGTATATGCCTTATTACATACACATAATCTGCTTTATAATTAATTATTTTATGTATATATCAGTCCAATAAACAGCCTGCTGATATATTAATAAAGATCTACTTTTCCAGCAAGATTACCATTAGCTACATAATAGCATGCATTATCTTCTGGCTTAAGATACATTTTAAGATCTTTTATTTCAACATTCTGGCTCTTTACATCTTCTGTTATTCTTGCAACAAGTGTCTCTTCATCTACCTGCTTACCATCAAACTGGAAAAACAGCTCTTTTTTAAATGTCTTCTTCGCTGCTGTTTTTCTTGTAGTCTTTGCTACTGACTTGGCAGTTGTTTCTTTTTTAGCTTCTGCTGCTTTCTTAGCAGCTGTTGTCTTTGTGGATGCTGTTGTCTTCTTTGCTGCTGGCTTTCTTCCTGGTTTCTTCTTTGCAGTCTCTGCTTTAACTTCTTCTACAACTGCTTTGACCTCTCCCTTTTTTTCTTCCAGATCTGATTTCACTTCACTAAGCTTAGCTGCGATATCTTCTGTCTTCTTTACTGCAGCTTCCTTAACTGGTTTCTTCTCTGTTGCCTTTTTAGCTGTTTTCTTAGTCTCTTTAACCTCTGTGCTAGCAGCAGCCTGATTATCTACTGCTGATGTACTACCAAATATGTCCTTTGTTTCCACCTTAGTTCTCATGATTCAATCCTCCCTAATCATTCACTACATGTTAAAAAGTTTCTAATAGCATCTGCAGCTTCATTCTCATCACTGCCATCAGCGATCACTTTAACTTCGATGCCTTGTTTTAAACCAAATGCCATAATCCCCATAAGACTTTTGGCATTGATATTTTTTCCTTCGCCCTCAATCTCAATATGACTATCATATTTACATGCTATCTGAACAAGTTCAGCTATTGGATTCTTATGTGTCTTATCAATGTCTGCAACCTTAACCAATTCTGTCATCGTTAACATCCACCTATCTTTCATTAATTAATTACATTTGTAAAATATACCGCATACATACGAATAAGTCAATACCCAACTCAAGTCTCACAATACATTCTATAATCAGGCTTTATGTTTGTTTTCTGCTAACGATACAAGAATCTGTGATATTTACCGACGTATATTTATCATCTTACCTGATAGTTTTATCTGCATATCCCATATGATACAGTTCATTCATCTGTTCGTCAAACTTAGGTTTTAATTCATAATCACCAAGTATTTTAATCAGCTGCTTAACCTTTTTATCATCAGTAGTTACTTTGTAAACATTATCCATAACCTCTTTATAAATGCTTTCAAGCTCTGTTACCTGGTCTTTCTCATCAAGCCCTTCAATATAACTTAAAAGGCCTAATGAGTAAGCACACTCGTAATTTCCAGTCATCCCTGCATTATCATAAAGACATTTTGCAGCCACTGCAGTCTTAACAAGTTCTGTAACCATAATTAAACATTCATCTCCTTCCTGAATGTCTGTATATAATCTTTAACTGCTTTTGTATCATAGTTATTCTCTTTCATAAGCTTTATAAAGTGTGAACCTACGATAGCACCATCTATAATATCGCAAAGTGATTCTACATCTTTAGCTGTTCTTATGCCAAAGCCCATCATAACAGGAACTGGGCTGTTCTTTTTAACTTCCAAAAGATACTCTCTTATCTTTTTATGGAAATTAGCCCCCTTTCCTGTGACTCCCATCTGTGAAACACAATAAATAAATCCTTTTGCATCCTTTGTAAGCATAGGAATACGCTCTTTTGATACCGGCGATACAAGCTGTATTAATATAGGTGCTCCTGATACATTTTCAAGTGCGGCCTTTAACCCGCCCTGCTCTTCATATGGAAGATCTGGTATAATAAGTCCATCAACACCACATTCTGCACACATGGCTGCAAATGCATCCAGACCATAATGATATACTGTATTATAATACATCATGAAAACAACTGGTGTACTAAGCCCTTCATTTCTTACCTTTTTCATAAGTTCAAAAACCTTTGCAAGAGTAGCTCCGTTTTGTATAGCTTCATATGAAGCATTCTGTATAACTGGTCCGTCTGCAACTGGATCTGAAAAAGGAACACCAAGCTCCATCACATCGATACCTGCTTCCTGTTGTGCATGCATAATCTTTGCTGTTGTATCCATATCAGGAAGTCCTGCTGTTGTATATGTTATAAATGCCTTCTTGCCTTCTGCCTTAAGTGCAGCCATCTTTTCTTCTATTCTGTTCATTACTTGTTTGTCTCCTCTCCATTAATATATTTCTGAACTGTATGAACGTCCTTATCTCCTCTTCCTGACAGACACATAACAATAGTCTTGCCCTTATATTCACCCTGTGCCATCTTTAACACATACGCAAGAGCATGTGCACTTTCTATAGCTGGTATAATGCCCTCTTCCTTGCACAGTTCCATAAATGCATCCATACACTCAGAATCTGTTATAGACACATATTGCGCTCTGCCAGAATCTCTTAAATAAGCATGTTCTGGTCCTACACCTGGATAATCAAGACCTGCTGATATAGAATGTGCAAGCTTTATATTTCCAGCTTCATCCTGTAAAAGATATGACTTCATTCCATGAAGTACACCTGGCTCACCAAGTGCCATTGCAGATGCATGCTTACCTGTTTCAACTCCAAGACCACCAGCCTCGACTCCTATCAGGTCAACATCCTTATCATCTATAAAATCTGCAAACATACCTATAGAATTAGAACCACCGCCTACACAAGCAACAACGGCATCTGGAAGCCTTCCCTCTTTTTTAAGAATCTGTCTTCTTGCCTCTGTTGATATTATTCTCTGGAACTCTTTTACCATCTTTGGATATGGATGTGGTCCAACTGCAGAGCCTATTACATAGAATGTATCTTCTGCCTTTTCTGCCCATGTTCTTATAGCTTCATTTGTAGCATCCTTAAGTGTAGAACTTCCTGTAGTTACAGGCTGTACTTTTGCCCCTAGAAGTTCCATTTTAAACACATTAAGTGCCTGTCTTTCTATATCTTCAGCGCCCATATATACTGTACATTCCATACCAAAAAGTGCTGCTCCTGTTGCAGTTGCAACACCATGCTGGCCTGCTCCTGTTTCTGCTATAACCTTTGTTTTTCCCATCCTTTTAGCTAACAGAATCTGACCTATTACATTATTTATCTTATGTGCTCCCGTATGATTAAGATCTTCTCTTTTAAGATATATCTTTGCGCCATATTTTTTACTGAGTTTTTCAGCATAATATAAAGGATTTTCCCTTCCTACATACTCCTTAAGATAATATTTATACTCCTCTATGAATTCAGGATCCTTCATTGCTTCATCAAATGCCGTCTCCAGCTCATTAAGTGTATTCATAAGTGATTCTGAAACATACTGTCCGCCAAATTGTCCATAATATCTGTTATCCTGCATTATTACTCCTCTTTTCTTTTACTGCTCTTTATTTATTCTTTATTTATATTTCTTATCTTCTTTAACTGTTCTTAAATGAATCTGATGTTTTCACTTTCGTGCATTTAATATGAATTCTTTTACCTTTTTTTCATCTTTTCCCTTTATCAATATGTCATCATATTCAACTCCAGTGCTTATATCAACTACATCTGGCATTGCACATTTTACAGCAGCTGCAACATTTAAACTGTTAAGTCCTCCAGCAAGAAACAATTTCTTTTCTTTTAATTCAAGCTCTTTTACGCTATTCCAGTCAAATGTTTTACCCGATCCCGGAATACCCGCATCAAGAAGTATACCTACAATCTTTTCCTTATGTGCTGCCTCTGATATACTTTTTTTAATATCATCCATGTTGTCATTTTTGCCAATATTAACAGCCCTTATGATTGGAATTCTGCTCTCATTATATACATCCTCATAAAGCTCACCATGTATCTGTATATAGTCAAAACCATTATCCTGTATCTGCCTAAGCTTGTCTGTATCAGGAGATACAGTTACAGCTACCGTTTTTATGTCTGATTCTTTCAACATCTTAGCAAGCTTTCCTGCCTCATCGATTGTTATGTCCCTTTTACTTTTAGGATAAAAAACAACCATTCCTCCATAATCTGCTCCATACTTTATAAGAAGCCTGGCATCTGCTTCACTTGTAATCCCACATATTTTCACTTCTGTTTTTTTTTCATTTCCAGCCAGTTCTTCTTTTTCACATTCGTTGTCATATATGCATTTGAACTCTGATATAAGTTCACATGGCTTTTCAGCCTCCATAAGCACAGTTCCTATAAGAAGTGCATCTGCACGGCTTTTTGCAAGAAGCTTTATATCATCTGTATCAGAAACACCGCTCTCGGATACAAGAAGCTTCCCTGCTTTTCTCATATCATCTGTCACCATGTCTGATAGTTTCTTCGTGGTTTCAAGATTCACCTCGAAAGTTTTAAGATTACGGTTATTAATTCCTATTATCTTAACATCAAGTGCAAGCATTCTTTTCATTTCCTCTTCATCATGCACCTCACATAACACATCAAGTCCAAGGCTGTATGCAAGCTCATACAACTCTTTAAACTTATCATCATCTAATATAGCTGCTATAAGTAGTATGGCATCCGCACCAATAACCCTGGCCTCATACACCTGATATGGATCTATTATAAAATCTTTCCTGATGATCGGAAGCTGTGTCATGTTTCTTATCTGCTTAAGATATTCTGTGCTTCCATTAAAATGATCCTCTTCGGTAAGACAGGATATTGCATCTGCACTTTCGCTATATTGTCTGATTCTTTCAACAAGCTCAATTTTATTATTCATTGTCCCATGACTTGGTGAAGCTTTTTTAAATTCACCTATGACTGATAATCCATCTTTTTTTAATGCTTCATAAAAGCTGTTAATTTTCCTTGTAGAAGAAAGTGCAAGCTCTTTCATCTTTTCTTCGCTTATTCTTTTCTTATGTTCAGGAAGTCTTTTTAATTTATCTTCTACTATTACATCAAGTATCATACTTAGTTTCCTTTCCTGATATTAAGCAATATATTAGTTAACTTATACGCTCATTATATCCTGCCATTAACGAAATTTTCTATCATTCTTTTTCCATGCTCTGTATATATGGATTCCGGGTGGAACTGAAGTCCTACAACCGGATATTCCTTATGTTTTACAGCCATTATCTCCCCATCCTCTGTTCTTGCTATGACTTCAAGCACATCGGGAAGTGTATCTTCTATAACTGCAAGGGAATGATACCTTGCAACCTTCACAGGTGAAGGGATTCCTTCAAATATACTCTTACCATTATGCGTTACATCTGACTGTTTTCCGTGCATGAGCTTTTTCGCATATGAAACTGTTGCCCCGAATGCCTCACCTATACTCTGATGTCCTAGACATATTCCAAGTATTGGCTTCTTACCTGCAAAATACTTTATTGCCTCTACACTTATTCCTGCCTCTTTAGGACTTTTAGGTCCTGGAGAGATTACTATTGATTCCGGATTAAGCTGTTCTATTTCTTCTATCGTTATCTTATCATTTCTTACAACCTTTATATCATTATTAAATATTCCTATAAACTGATACAGGTTATATGTAAACGAATCATAATTATCTATTAACAGAATCATAACTTTTCCTCCTTAACAAGGGTCTTTGCAAGTGCCATAACCTTGTTACAACATTCCTGGTATTCAAGCTCCGGCTTTGAATCTGCAACAATTCCTGCACCTGCCTGAAGATATACCTTGTCACCTTTTTTAATCATTGTCCTGATAGTTATGCAGAAGTTCATATTGCCTCCGAAATCAAGATAACCTGTAGCGCCTCCATACAATCCTCTTCTGACTGTTTCCAGTTCATCTATGATTTCCATTGCCCTTATCTTTGGTGCTCCGCTTAGCGTTCCTGCCGGAAGAAATGATGACACAAGATCAAGCGGATGATATTCTCCGTTTTTTCTTCCTTCAACAAGTGAAACGATATGCATTACATGTGAGTATCTTTGTACATTCATAAACTGTGATACTCTTACTGAGCCCAGCTCACTTATCTTTCCGCAGTCGTTTCTTGCAAGATCAACAAGCATAACATGTTCCGCCCTTTCCTTCTCATCTGCAAGAAGCTCTTCTTCTAAGGCTAAATCCTCTGCCTTGTTTTTACCTCTTCTTCTTGTTCCTGCTATAGGACATGTATATACTTTAGAATCAGTCTGCTTGACTATCATCTCCGGCGAACTTCCTATTATCTCAAAATCGCCAAAATTATAATAATAAAGATAAGGCGATGGATTAAGTTCTCTTAGCTTTTCATATAACTCAAAGCCTGTCTGTTTTGTTTCAATCGTCCATCTTTGCGATAAAACTGTCTGGAATATATGTCCATCTTTTATGTACTGTTTTATCTTTTCAACCTTTTGGCTATATTCATCAAGCGTGTCTGATTTTTTCAATATATGTCCATCTAAATCCATATTTACTTTTTCATCGTGATATTTATCTATGCCTGTTCTTGCCTGTCTGATAAGCTGTTCTGCTTCCTTTAGGGCTCTTTTTCTTCCAGCCTCATTATCCTCATCAAGCACTACTGCTGTGAATGTTTCTGCCTCATGGTCAATCGCTATAAACCTTGAAGCAAGCATAAGCTGTATAGTTTCTATTCCAATCTCATCAGGGTTATCATCTGGCAGTTTCTCAGTGTATCTTATATAGTCATAACCAAGACTTCCAACAAGACCTCCCATAAATTCAAGTTCTTTTGCATCTTTTATTATCTTGAATTCATCAAAATATTCCTTTAACCGTTCAAGCGGATTGCCATATCTTATATCTTTCGTCCCATCAGCTCTTGTTATAACAAGACTATCTTTATCTGACTGGATAATCTCTTCCGGATCAACCCCCATAAATGTATATCTACCGTTTTCTTTATCATTGCTTTCCATAAGAAAGCCCTTATGCTCTCTGCCAAGACCCTTGTATAGTTCTATCGCTGTTTCATCAACTATACTGACTGTTTTCTTATAAGCCTTTAATACTCTCATACATTCAATCCTCCAGTTAATTATGCTGCAAAATCAAAAAAGTCCCTGACAGGATTCTTTCCTGTCAGGGACGAATAATCATATATCGTGGTGCCACCCTTATTCATAAGTGTTTGTCTGATTAATCCACATATTATCATATATGCATCATCTATGTATATGATAACAATCATGATAAACTAAATTATATCAAACCATAATACTAACCAGCTTACCAATATCAAACCAATAATACACTTACCTTTTCCCGGATACCAATATATCCTGCCTCTATAACGTGAGGACACGTCACAAACTACTTAATCCATAACCAGAATCTTTAATATGTGAATCTCCCAAGCCCATTCCTTTAAGACTCCCATACCGGCTTTCCAGCACCACCGGCTCTCTGTGATGTTCATTCATAAAGTACTATCTTGTTCATTGACTTTAATATATTAAATTGTTGAAGTAATAATATCACCATCATTTTAAAAGGTCAAGCATTATTTTTCTTTTGCATTATTATTTTGTATTATTTTCTAATTTTCTTACTTAATCTTTGTTTCTTTCCAGCTTACTTCCTGTCTGTCAGATTCATCCTCTTCCCACTTCACATTATTGCAGTCATGCTTTTTACAGCTATCTTTTTCTTCCATAGCTTCTTTTCTCGTATCCGGAAGTTTTTTATATGCGTTAGTCTTTCTGAATTCAGAATACACATCCTCATATGCAGCCTGAAGTTCTTTTTTCGCAGGATCATCTTCTCCTATCCTTGACATATTTGTAAGATACATATCTGAAGCTTCTTCCTTACTCTTCGCATTTTCCAACTGTTTTTTAAAGGCTTCCCTCATTGTCTGTACTCTTGCAGCCTTTGCATAAGTCACAGGATCATTCATGCGAAGATATTGCATCTCATCAGCTGTCAGCTTTTTTCCACTCTCCAGTTTTCTATAAAGCTTTTCAACAAACTTTTTCTTCTGTTCTTCTGTCATGCCTGTTGTTGGATCAAATATACTATCCACTGCTTCTTTTAAATGCAATCCTATAGTTGCTGTATCAGCTTCATTCTGTGTCTTTGTCTCTTCATTGCCTACGCTATATTTCTTAAATATATTACCGGCTGTTCTCATAACCTTGCCCTGATTGTTCATACTGCTTTTATAAATAGCAGTCCTGCAGCTATTAACTGCGTTATTATATGTTTTTTCCTGTGTATTCATACTTTTTCTCCATTCAGAATTAAGTTTTACATATCGTTTATCCACTTGTCTAACCGGAATAATAAATGCAAAAAAACTACGGACAGCAGTATTCATCATTCATCAACGAACTTATCACTGCTCTCCGTAGCCTTGTTTACTTTTCTACATCCATGTACTATATACATCGTATGAATATATATTTTTCTTAACCCTTAATGCTTTATAAACATTGAAATACTAAACATCACAATACAAAACATCACAATAATCACATCTGTTAAAATGCGATCACTTAAATCAAATCATAGAAGAATATTCTTTAATTCTTCAAATGAATCAATCTTTGCAATATAATCTTTATCACTTACTTCTCCAAAACCATACGCTGCATATATAAAGTCAATTTCTGCATCCTTTGCTGACTGTGCATCACCAGATGTATCACCGACATATACAGGAGTATTAAGTTTATTCCTTTCAATCAGTATCTTATTGCTCACACCTTTAGATGCCCTTGTTCTTCCCCAGCACTCAGTGTCTTCAAATATATCCGAAAAATGATGTGCCTTTATAAATGCCTCTATATAGCCATCCTGGCAATTGCTGACTATAAACAATCTGTATTTTTCCTTAAGCTGCTCTAATGTTTCTCTCAGCTTTGGAAAAAGGACACCTCCTTTTTCTTCAAGATATCCATTTTCAAATTCACATAATTCATCCATAAGTGCATTTCTTACATTTTCTTTTTCTTGTGGAAAAAGCTTAGCTGCTATGTCATACATGGGAAGCCCCATGCAGCCTCCAAGTTCCTCTATTGTTATTGGTTTTCTTGTTATTTCTTTATGTCTTTTAAGTATAATATTCCATGCCTCACATATAGGTTTTGATGAGTTCCATAGTGTTCCATCAAGATCAAATATTATACTGTCATATTTATCTTTTATATTCATACTTTCCACCCTTCAGGTATATTTTAAATTGTCACAATTTCTCTTCATTCATACTGTGCCAGACAATCCGTTTTATTGTGTTTCTTCCTTAAGGCAGCTGTCAAGCTCTGCTATCAGACCTTCAAGCTGCTGCTCATTGGTTATATCATACACTATCATAAAGCAGTCCTTTGCAAGTCTGTATTCCTTATCCTGAAGCATCAGTTCACCTACTCTGTATATTATACCTATTGTCTTTGAGTCTGGACCAGGTTCAACATGCTCCTTATCAAACATTTCCTGCATCTGCTTTATTGTATACTTCTGCCCGTTTTCATTTACTTCTTCCTTTGTTATGACATCCTCATCTTTATTTATACTGTCTTTATTCTCATTATTTTTAGCTGCTGCCAGTGCATTTTTTATGTATTCAAGCTCAGAATCGGCATTATCTGTATGATAATATATATTGCTGTATGTATAGCATGCCTCTGCCATATCTGTATTGTATGATGAAAGATAATAAAAGCCCATATTTCTATAGAATCTCGCCATCGTAGCTCTTGTACAACAAAATCTGTATGCCTGTTTTGTCATATCAAGATATCTTGTTATCATATTCAGATATTTATAACATTCTGCAAGTCCAAGATATGAATCTAAATCAACCGGATTCCAGCACAGTGCATTTTTATATGCATCCTCTGCTCTTTTATACTTCTGCAGCTTAACACAAAGTTCTGCATAAGTTCTGTAATATTCAGCTATCGGGAGCTCAGGCATCTTCACATCCATTTCCGGTTCAAAATAGCATGCATATATATAATATTCCATAATATGATTAGTACACAGCCATATCTGACCATCTCCTTCTGACTTTCTGATAACAAGCTCCTTGTCTATCATTCCAGCCTTTCTTACACCTTTATATTCTTCCTCTATTACATCAAGCACATTACCAAGTATGTCTGCTGCCTTATCGTAATCTCCTGACTTAAACACCTCTTCATAATTGCCATATCTTTTTTTTAGCTCATTAAGCTTATTGTAATCCATGAAATCTATCTGACCTTTCATTTTTTGTTTTTAGATGCTTTTTTCTTCACATCCATAGTAGTTTTTCTTTCCGGATACTCTCCAATAAGAACCGCCATGCTCCTTGGAGGCATAACAACTTTTCTCTTTTCGCTATCAATATATATATTTTCCTTTTTATCACAGGACTTTAAGACAACCTCAAAACCATTCCTGCCCTCAATCTTAGGCAGTGCCAATGCATAGTTTTCCCAATGCATATTATAGGCAACATATATGAGCTTTCTTGATTCTTTGTCAGAATACGTATCAGAATACATTATTCCTATCTGTCTGCAGTAATTATACATATCTGCATACCACGCGTTAAGTCCATGAAACGATACATCCGGATAACCAGATGACAAACTGTCACTTTGTGTCAGTCTGTATCTGCTGTGCAGTATTCCGTATTTTTTTCTTATACTTATAAGCTGCTTTGTCCAGTTTAATATCTCTGTTGAATCATTGTTATTCTTCCAGTTCACCCATGATATTTCGTTATCTATACAATACGGGTTGTTATTACCCTGCTGACTGTTTGTAAACTCATCGCCTGCAAGTATAAGCGGAGTTCCCTGTGCAAGAAGAATCATTGCAAGAGCATTTTTCATCTGTCTGATCCTTAACTGTCTTACTCTTTGTTTTCTTGTTGTTCCCTCTTCCCCACAGTTCCAGCTATAGTTAAAATTCTCACCATCCCTGTTATTCTCACCATTTGCTTCGTTATGCTTCCTGTCATAACATACAAGATCATACAAAGTAAAACCGTTATTTGTCGTTACGTAATTAATTATTGCAGCATTATCAGGGTTGTTAAGCTGCATATCTGCAAATGCTTTCAACATATCCTCATCGCCTTTAAGATAACGTCTTATAATATTCTGGACATCATTGTTGTAGCTTGCCATATGCCTGTATACACCTTTATTTTTATTCCAATATATAGTCATAATCTTTGTATCAGCCAGCTGTGCATCATTTGCAAGTGCATTAAGCGATACCTCATCGCAATATATGTGAACCCCGTCTATATGATATTCCTTAACCCAGTATCTTACACATTCTAATATATACGCTGTTGTGACGTCCTTAAAAAAGAACTCCATAACAACTTCTATTCCCATACTATGAAGAGATTTAACCATATCTTTAAATTCAGTAGTATAATCCACATATTCACCCGCATTTCTTTCAGCTTTATAACTATAAGCTGCTTTAGGTGCAAAATAAAACCCGTTAGTATACCCCCAGTAGTTAACCTTAACTTCTCTATCATATATATTCTTAACATATGTACTATGTTTCATATATATGTATCGTGATAAAGTCTCCTTATCCATAAACTGTGTGAATCTGCCCATCTCATCATATTCGTAAGCTGGCATAAGCTCTATCGTGGTTATTCCCAGCGTTTTAAGATACTCTGCTTTTTCAACAATTCCAGCAAATGTTCCCTTTGCTTTTACCTTTGAGGTTTTGCTTTTGGTATAACCTCTCACATTAAGCTTGTACATAATACATTCATCATAAGGAATATGCAGCTGTCTGTCATCTTCCCAGTTGTAATCAGCAAGCTTAACTGGACTTGTATGTATAGTATCTTTTTTTTCTATGCCAAATATTTCACATTCTGTTACCGCTTTAGCATATGGATCAACTATATATTCCTCATTTTCTTTAAAACAATAAAAGCAGTCATCTATATTAATATCTGTTATGAATATCGAATAAACTATCCCCATCGTTTTGCGTAATTCAAGTTCATAAAATGGCTCTGTATCATTCTTTTTAAAGATACATACATACACTGCTGTATCACTATGCATTGCTGCATAGCTGCTGGCATATGCGAAATTATATCCACCGTTAACTATATTGCAGCCCATCATACACGGGCTGCCTATTTCATATTTCATAAACTCCTCCTGTTTAAAAAAAGAAAATATAGTTTATATCATATAAGACCTGTAAAATCAAAATCTGGAATAAAGCTTTCCTTTGCTGTATCCCCTTCCTGGATAAACCCATTAGTTACTCCTATATCTATAGCGTAATCCACGACTTCATCATACTCTTTATGAGTTACTTTTCTATACAATTCTTTATATTCCTTTACATGTTCAAGTGGCGTATACTGGTTCATAATGCTTATGTATATATCATCCTTATAGGTATCATAAAGATAACCTATAACAGCTTTAGAATCCTTAGTACAGCCTGGAAGTACAAGATGTCTTACTATAACCCCTCTTTTCATAACTCCGTCTTCAACATAGCCACTCTGTACAAGCTCATCCTCATCAATATACATACAAGGGCTTCCAGCCTGTCTTACCATCTCATTCAGCGCGCTTTTTGCCACCTCTGGATAATCCTCTGCATGTGAATATTTCAAAGCAAGACTACTGTCCATATACTTAAAATCCGGAAGATAAACATCAACAAGTCCATCCAGCCTTTTAAGAGTTTCTATATTCTCATATGCACTTGTATTGTATACAACCGGTATTCTAAGCCCATTATCCCTCGCCTTAGTAAGCGCCTGTGCTATATGTAAAGCATAATGTGTTGGTGTAACAAGATTAATGTTGTTAGCATGTTTATCCTGTAATCTTAACATAATATCAGCTAATCCGTCTACTGTTATATATTTTCCAACTGCTGCCGCAGCTATTTTATAGTTCTGACAGAATACACACCTTAATGTACACCCGCTAAAGAATATAGCACCACTTCCATGTTCACCAGATATACATGGCTCCTCCCACATATGCAGTGCGGCCCTTGCCACTTTTATCCTGTCTGGCATCAGGCAATATCCTGTCCCCGTATGTCTGTTTACCTGACACATACGGGGACACAATTGGCAGCTTATATTATCAGCCGTATACTTTTTTATTTCTTCTGTGTCCATAATAATCTCCATTCATATATCCGGTTTATTTACATCATACTTTTAAGCTTACTAAAAGCTTCCTTTATTCCACCAGTTTCATTTATCAATCCTATTTTTACAGCCTCTTTTCCTACTAGTATTGTTCCAAGATCCTTTGTTAGCATTTTGGTATTCATCATCATGGCTTCTATGTCAGCTTCACCTGTTTTACTATGATGTGCTATAAACGACACTATCCTTTTCTGTATCCTTTCAAAATAATCATATGTCTGTCTTGCCCCTATAATATTACCACTCATGCGTACAGGATGTATTATCATAGTTGCTGTAGGCACTATAAATGAATAGTCTGCACTAACTGCAAGTGGAACGGCTATACTATGTGAATCGCCAATAACAAGCGATACTGTCGGCTTACTCATGGATGCTATCATCTCTGCAAGCGCAAGTCCTGCACTGACATCGCCTCCTACTGTATTCATAAGAAATAATACACCGCTTATACTATCATCATTCTCAATAGCTGCCAGCTGTGGAAGAATATGCTCATACTTGGTAGTTTTACTTGTCGCTGGAAGAATATCATGTCCTTCTATCTCACCTATTATTGTTATAAGTTTAATCGCATTGCCATCATTATCCCCCTTAAGTGTCACCTGTCCGTCACACATATCTGTCTTGACATTTTCATCATCGTTCATATCATACCATCCTTTTGATAAGTTTCTACAGAATATCTGTATACCTTATAGTCTGCTGATATTAACCATATTATTCATCATAATTCTCCATTCTTGCGTGTGAAAAATCTTATTTTTCATGCTAATCACTTTATCACTATCTGGAATCTATCCACCTTACGTCCATATATTCCTGCATATCCATCCTGTCCGTCATTTCTTTCATTATCTGTCTGATATGGAAAATAGTCATTTCCTGTTGTACTTACCCTGTAATATGCGTATTTGTAACCATTCTCTGTAAATGCCTGGTAATGGGGTCCTTCATTATATAACAGCGTGTCTGGTGTGTAATAATATACTTCAACCGCCTCTATACTATATCCGTTTCCGGCATAACCATTATAATAATCTGAAATATCTGAATTGCGGCTATCAACATAAGCAAGCCATCTTCCATTAGAATATACTCTGTATACTGCATATCCTATATCTGTTGATAAAGTTATTCCTGTTATATTTCTGCCTCTTATTCCAGCATAGTCTTCATCGTTAATCACCTGCGGAAGCCAGTAATCTCCGTCTATCTGTGCCTGATATATCACATTAGCCTTTCTTCCTGCCTGTGCACTGGTTTCTATATAAGCATCTTTATATGGCGATGAATAATCTGCATAATATATATTTCCATCAAATTCATGATCACCTATCCTGTATGCTCCAAACTGCCACATCATGCAGTCCATATCCGGCTCTTCTACATCCCAATGTGCAAGCCACATGTTAAAGCCCTCAGTCATATAAAGACGATTAGTATCCAATACATTTTTATAATAGTCATAATTAGCATATACGCCTGTTATATAACCTCTTGAATGCATTTCCTCTATGAATCTAATACAGATATCTGTAAGCAGTGTCCTGTCTTCTTCACTATATACATCCATTCCGTGATTTTTCTTGTATTCATCCGCATCCTCCATATCAAACCATACACCACGAACCGGGTTACGTCCTTTAAGCATCCGCAATGTGTGGGATATTTCAGACTCTGTTTCCTGCATCGTCATTGCATAACTATATATATATACTCCATATGGAATACCAAGCCTTTCACATTCATCCATGTTTTGTACAGCCTGCTTATCATCCTGATATGCATAATCATCACCATATCCAATGCGTATTATCACACCCTCTATGTGTTCCTTTGCACTATCCCAGTCAATAAGGCCATCATGACCACTTACATCAATAACAACAGCCATAGCTGCATTATTCATTGTAACCGCCATTATACAGCTAAGGATAATCACGAAAAACATTTTTAATATGCTTTTATATTTATATTTACCACGCACCATCAAACCTCCTTTTTAGAATTAAAGAATATAAGCATTGTTACAATGTCTGGGAAACAATGCTATATTCTTAATTTATCTTATTCTAAAAAGCAGGCTTATGTTCTATATATTCACTCCTGACCCTTATTATTCTCATGTATGCGCCCAAGCAGATATAAAAGCTGTTTAAATATATCCTCATTATTCAGTACTATTATACACAGCTGTTCTCTGGCTCTTGTGACAACCTGATAAAAAAACTTTTCAATTATGTCATCGTTATCTCCTTCATAATCTGCACACAACTCACCATATTCATTATAACTGAATTTGCCGTCTATGACCGTTAACACTTTATCAAACTCTTTTCCTATAACCTTGTATGTATTAAATTTCCTTGTTTTATACATGGTGCTGGCATTTTTATAGGATTTCTCATAGTCTATGTATATATACTGTTTAGCCTTATAGTATGCCTTAAGCTTTTTAAACTCGTTTATGCTGTTAGCATAGCATATAGTTACACAATCATATCTATAACCTTTTCCTCGCTTGGTAAGATCAAACATATTTCTTATAAACTCTGATAATTCAGGATTCGTTCTTATCCTGTCCGAAAGAAAATACTTTTCATCAGCTATATCTTCTATTCTTTTATCCATAGCCCGTTTCTGCTCCTGACGGGACAATATCTGTTCGCAGTCATAAAACATCACTATTTTGGTATTAATACAGCTGTCTGCAGCTTTCATATCCAGATTCACAGCCGCACTTTCTATAATCCACTCAAACTGGTCATCATGTATACGCTGTGTTTCATCAACAAGTATATAAGAATATCCACTAAGCATATCCTTACTTATCAGATCTTTAGAAGTTATTATATCTGTACATGGTATAGCATGCTCTAGTATATCTATATTAGGCGTACGTCTTCCGAAATGTATTACACATTTACGTACATTTTCCGGCAGTTTTCTTACAGTGTCATATAAAAGCAGGGTTTTTCCAGTTCCAGCCTCGCCTTTAACTGAATAATACTTTTTATCATCATCTCTTAAAAGTCCTGCAAGAAGTTTTCTGCTCATAGCCTCCTGCTGGTTAGTAAGAAAGTACTGATGTCTTGCAAACCTTTCAGGTGAGTTGACAGGAGAAATAAGATAATCCTTTGCTTTAAAAAGACTTTCTATATTATTTTTCATGCATTTTTTAAAGCTTCTGATATCCTGTGCAATGCTTGAAAAATCAGATACATATAGTTTATTATCCTTATCAAGCTTATATACTGTATTCGTATCAAGAATATAGGTATATGAAATAATATCTGTTGTGACCGGACTAAGATAATATCTGTTTCTTACAAGCTGCTGTTTTATTCTTTCTTCACCAACATCCTCACTTTTAAGTTCAATATTCAATATTCTTTTCCTGTTCGATGACACTTTAAGCAGATCAAACTCTTTACTGATATGTGCTATCGTATATGAATAAAAAAAGTCATCCAGATCTTCTATCTGTACACCTGATTTCATAAGCTTTGTTACAAGCTTTACTAAGGACTCCTTTTCCCTTATCCTCGTCCTCTGAAAGTCCTTTCTTTCTGACATGATATATTCATATTCTGCAAATCTGTCATTATCCTCAATTCTTGTTAATGTATAAAGATTAATAGAATTCAATGTTTACCTCCATACCAATAATAACCGCCTGTTATTATACATCATAGCATAATTATAGTAAATATACTACATCTATATCAGCAAAACAAAAAGTAATATTAAAAAGACTTGTCAGCAAACATATAATAGACAATAATTATTATTTATTATATGTTCACTACAAGTCTTATTGCAATGTCTTAACGAATATCTTAACGAATTCTTTTAATTTTTAATCCCTGTATCCATGTGGATTATGACTCTGCCAGTTCCATGAATCCCTGCACATATCCTCAAGTGTTTTAGATGCTTCCCAGCCAAGAATCTCCTTAGCCTTAGCAGCATCTGCCCATGAATCAGGAAGGTCTCCCGGACGTCTCTCACCTATCCTGTAGTTTAACTTAACGCCAGTAGACTTCTCAAAAGCATGCACTATCTCAAGTACACTATATGGTGTTCCTGTTCCTAAGTTAAATATCTCAACCCCTTTATGTGAATCTGCATATTCAACTGCCTTAACATGACCACATGCTAAATCAACAACATGTATATAGTCCCTTCTGCATGTTCCATCCGGTGTAGGATAATCCCCTCCGAATATAGTAAGCTGCTCTCTTACTCCAGCTGCAACCTGTGATACATATGGCATAAGATTGTTAGGAATACCCTGTGGGTCTTCACCAATCTTGCCAGATGAATGTGCTCCGATTGGGTTAAAGTAACGTAACAATACAACTGTGAGCTCTGGATCTGCCTTGGCACAGTCTGTAAGTATCTGCTCCATCATAGACTTTGTCCAGCCATATGGATTAGAACATTCTCCCTTAGGCATAGTTTCTACATAAGGTGGCTTCTGGTCACCATATACTGTTGCAGAAGACGAGAATACTATCTTTGTAACACCAGCTTCTTTCATACACTCTATAAGTGAAAGAGTAGTATCAATGTTGTTACGATAATACTTTGCTGGAAGTCTTGTAGACTCTCCAACTGCCTTAAGTCCTGCAAAATGTATCACACAGTCTATATTATTCTCTGCAAATATCTTACGGAGTGCAGCTTTATCCTTAACATCTGCTTCATATGATACTATGCTTTTTCCTGTTATCTCTTCAACTCTCTTTATAGATTCAGGACAGCTGTTACTATAGTCATCTACGATGACAACTTCATGACCTGCATTAATAAGCTCTACTGCTGTATGTGAGCCAATATATCCGGCTCCGCCTGCTAATAAAACAACCATATTTTCCTCCATATACTATAATTCAACTAATCTTTACACTCTTAGAATTCAATTCCATTAACCTTAAGAAGTTCCCTTGCACTTTCCAGCGAGTCCTTTCCAGTCTTGTTCTTTATAGGTGCGAATTCATAGCTTCTTTCAACCTCATATGGTACACAGTCATCCATCATCTCTACCATATCAAGTACAAGTGTTTCAAACTTATATCCGTTAGGAGTTTCTGGCTTGATATAGTTATCGTTCTCATCTATATATGGAATCTTCTTCTCTACTATATGTAAAGGAAGATTCCTGTTAGATATCTCTACAAGCTTCTTAAAGCTGAAAAGATAGTTAAGAATAACACCAAAGCCATAAGTAAGCTCTCCATCTTCTCTTCTTAAGCTGGCAAGCTCTTCTGACATCTCATAATACTCGATGATAGATGGATGTCCGTTTACCCTGCACATAACACCAACCTTTTCTTCCGGCTCACATTTTCTTACTACCTTTGAACCACACTCAGCCCCTGCAAGTATAGTTGCTCCTATAAAGGCTGGATCAGCTATTCTTTGTAATATATTATCAACTGCAAATACGTTAACGTATTCAACACCCTTATCCTGCATATCCTTGTCAAGTCCAGCTGCTATTAATGATAAGAACCAGCCTCCGTTACCATTTGGTGACATAGCAAGACTGTCTGTGCTCTCCATATATAACTTTCCGTTGTAATCAACTGATGGAACCATGCTCTGTATGAAGAATTTAACATAGTCCTTATCATATCCAAAATAATTATGTTCTTCAAAGAACTCTACTGTATCTTTATTGTTTTTATCACTTGTCATGATATAAAGTGGAACCCATGCTCCTGTCTGGTTAACAACATCCATAAGATTATGTATGAGCTGTCCAAAAAGGAATAAATCCTTATTAACTCCCACATTAAGAGTTCCCTTAGGCTTATCAAGTCCTAATCTTGTTCCCTGTCCACCTGCAAGAAGCACTGCTGCTACCTTGCCGTTTTTTATAGCCTCTACACCTTTTGCAGTATACTTTTCCTTATTATTCTTTATATCGTTAATCTCTACTGCAGCTAATGGCTCAATCTTCTTAGCCTCTCCTTTATCCTCTGCCTTATCATTAATGCTCTCTACTACCTTCCAGTCAATCATGGCAACCTGTGATATAAGCTTTTTAGCTGCATCATCTCCTAATGCCTCTAATCTTTTAACAACATGCTCCTGATTATGCTCCTTTAAAATACTTATTGCTTCCTGCTTATTCATATTTCTTTCTCCTAATTGTTATTCGTTGCTACATTATACACCCTTTTTTTACTAATAACAATCACATTCTTAGTAATCATCCATGATGATTTTCTTTTATATAAGTTTAAATTCCTAGACCTATATAAAAAGGCCATGATCCTGACTTTTGCCAGAATCACAGCCTGATTAGCATTATGCTGCACCAAGTGTAACATCAAATATCCTTATTAAATATTTTGCTGTTCGCATCAAAAACTGTATCAGCATCACTCTTTTGCTTTGCACTTAACCATATCCACAACAGCTTCCATAGCATATAAATACCCTTTAAGTCCAAGTCCTACAACCTGTCCATTGCATACAGGAACAGTAACAGATGTATGTCTGAACTCTTCTCTTGTATGTACATTAGATATGTGCACCTCTATCTTAGGAATAGAAGCTACTGATGCAAGTGCATCCCTTACTGCATAACTATAATGAGTAAATGCTCCCGGGTTGATAACTATTCCGTCAACATCCGTATAATAAGCTTCCTGAATCTTATCTATAACAGCTCCCTCATGATTACTCTGGAATACTTCGACTTCTACCCCAAGCTCCTTTGCTTTATTCTCAATCATGTTTACCAGTGTTTCATAATTATCTGTTCCATATATTCCTTTTTCCCTTATTCCAAGAAAATTAATATTAGGACCATTCATAACTAAAATTTTCATTTTAATGTTCTCCTTATAACTCATTAATCTTGTGATAAAGCCCTCAAAAAGCGCTGTATGCACTGCGTATTATCGCATTTTTTGTGACATGATCTCTTCATACATATGTCCAAAAGAAACATTTTCTGTATTAATCACTACATCTGCGGCATCCATATATATGTCTTCTCTTTGCTGCATAAGCGTATGTATTTTTTCCTTAAGATTACCACCTTTAAGAAGCGGCCTTGTATTATCTCTGCTAAGCCTTTTACACAGCTCCTCCTCTGATGCCTTAAGGTATACAACAATTCCGATATTCTTTAAGATTTCTCTATTTTCCTTTCGCACCGGAAGGCCACCACCTACCGAAACAACACATTTTTTCAGGGAATCAGCGAATTCCTTTACAGTTTCTGTTTCCATATCCCTGAATGCTGCCTCCCCTTTTGATGCAAATATATCATTAATCGTTGTTTTTTCTTTCTTTTCTATATACTCATCTGTATCACAGAATGAATATCCATATTTTCTTGATATCCACTTCCCGAAAGTAGTTTTACCGCTTCCCATAAATCCTATAAGAACAATATTATCATTCAATTCCAAGTTCCTCTTTCATTTTGTTGTATACTATATCAGCTTCTTCCTTTGATATTTTCGTATTGTTCCATAACTCATACGCTGCTACTCCCTGATACAAAAGCATCTTAAGACCGTTAAATGCCGGTTTTCCTGCATCCATACATAATTCCATGAATTTCGTTGTAGATGGGTTATAGATTATATCTACTCCCGCCTTTACCTTTTTATAGAACTCTTTATCTTCTATAACTGTATCATTCACATTAGGATATAGCCCTACACTTGTTGTCTGTATAACGATATAACCGCTTTCTTTAAGTGACTTATAATCATCCATGTGCATTGGCACAACACATTCCCTGTTAAAGTATCCATTGACCGCATCAGCAATATCCTCTGCCTTTTCAACAGTCCTGTTTAACATATATACTTTATCAGCACCACTTTGTGCACAAAGAAATGCTATTGCCCTTGCTGCACCACCAGCTCCAAGTATTATACAGTTATTTTCTTTAAGTTCTATGTCTTCCTCTTCAAGTTCCCTTTTAAGTCCAAGTATATCTGTGTTGTACCCTTTATATCCACCAGTTGTCCTTACAAGTGTATTAACTGCACCTATGGCACGTGCAAGTGGGTCTATATCTACAAGCACATCAATCACTTCCTGCTTATGTGGTACTGTTACATTAAGACCAAGTATATCAAGTGCATATGCACCGTCAACAGCCTTTGCAACACTTCCCTTCTCAACCTTAAAAGTTGTATATACCATATTGGTTTTGGTAATATCCGCCAGCGTATTATGTATAACTGGTGATATGGAATGGCCCACAGGATTACCTATAAGACAACATACTCTTGTTGTTCCTTTAATATTCATTGCTATACTACCTCGAATAATTTTATCGAAAATAAATAATATTATGCCTTTTTATTATGCTTATGTAATCTTCTTTTATAAAAGAAAAGAACTATCCATTCAAGCCTGCGTTTCAGTATAATCTGAATCTCCTCATGCTTATCTATGGGCTTTACAAGTATCGACATTATGCCTGCCCTGTTAGCTCCCCATACATCTGTAAAAAGCTGGTCGCCAACAAAATACGTAGTATCTTTATCTGTATGCATATACTCCATAGCCTTTATATAATTCTTAGGTGATGGCTTATCTGCTTTACTTACATACTTTGAAGCAACTTCATCTGCAAGCGGCTTAACACGATATTCTTTGTTGTTTGATATGATACATGTGTCGTATCCTATATTCCTTAACTCTTCAAAAAGTTCCTTCGCTCTTTTAGTTACAGGTGCACCATGTTCTACAAGTGTATTATCAACATCAAATATAATCCCTCTGTATCCCTTATCGTATAATCCCTTATAATCTATATCATATGCAGAAGCTATATACATATCAGGGTAAAATCTTTCTAACATATCAATCCTCATTTTCACTCAGCTTTTTTATTAATTATTAAGGATTTTCTTTATTTCATCCATAAATGTATTAACATCCTTAAACTCTCTGTACACAGAAGCAAATCTTACATATGCCACTTCATCAACATTCTTAAGCTTGTCCATAACTATAGCCCCTATCGTGGTTGTTGGCACTTCTTTTTCCCCCATATTGAATATCTGGCTTTCAATGTCATCTACCATTTCATTCACCTGTGCCATAGATACAGGCCTTTTGTGGCACGATCTTACAATACCTGCAATGATTTTTTCTCTGTCATAAGGTTCTCTGTTATTGTCTTTCTTAACTACAATAAGAGGCAATGTTTCAATCTTTTCATATGTGGTAAATCTTTTGCCACATTCATCACACTGTCTCCTTCTTCTGATTGAACTATCATCTGTAGGTCTTGAATCAATAACTCTTGTATTCTCTTTTCCACAATAAGGACACTTCATAGCAGTTAAACCTCCCAAGCAGCTTTTATCTTATATTTAATCATCGTTCCATGTAAATATATAGTTAAAATAATTATATCCCAGAGCAATGATTCTGTCAAAAACTATTATCCAATAAAGATTGGCAAAACTATTATTCAATAAACATTCACCAATAGGCATTTATATGAAGGCAACAAACATTTATGAAACATATCGTATAAAAATTCTTTTGCTGGCAATGATTTAACTATAGGCGAACAAAGCATCACGATTAACCAGGATACTCATGTAACTAAAGCTAAATGTTCGCAAATTCTTTAGGAGGAATATTCATGGCAGGTGTAAGAGTTACCATATGTGGTGTAAATACTAAGGATTTGCCGCTGCTTAGTGCAAAAGATAAAAAAGAACTCCTTACAAAAATCAAGGCAGGCGACAACAGCGCACGTGAAGCTTTCATCAAAGGTAATCTCCGGCTTGTCCTAAGCATTGTTGGAAGATTCTCTAACAGTAACGAAAACATGGATGACTTATTCCAGATTGGATGTATTGGATTAATAAAAGCCATAGATAATTTCGACTTAGGACAGGGTGTACAGTTTTCAACTTATGCAGTTCCAATGATCATAGGTGAGATAAAAAGATATCTTCGTGATAACAGTGCCATCCGTGTAAGCCGCAGTCTTAAAGATATGGCATATAAAGCTATATACACTAAAGAACAGTTATTAAAGAAAAATCAACATGAACCAACCATATCCGAAATCGCTGGTGAAATAGGTGTATCTAAGGAGGACATAGTCATAGCACTTGAAGCAGTTTCTCCAACCGTATCTTTATATGAACCGGTTTTTAACGAAGGACAGGATACTCTCTACGTCATAGACCAGCTAAAAGATTCTAAAGATGGCGAAGACAGCTGGGTTACACATCTTGCACTTAACGATGCATATAGAAAGCTTGACAGCCGGGAACAACAGATTATAAAAATGCGGTTCTATGAATATAAAACACAGATGGAAATCGCATCTGAAATCGGCATATCACAGGCACAAGTAAGCCGTCTGGAAAAATGTGCATTAAAAAATATGAAAAAATATATTTCCACATAGCATGATTAAACATGATTACAAGGGGCAAAAGGTCTAAGCCTGCATAAGACAGTTCTTAAGCAGGAAAACGGCCTTGAACCCTTCACAATATTAACCGGATCTTTTAATCTATCCTTTTAATTCTTCTAAAAACTTATCCTCTATAACTTTTCTTATATATGATGCATCCCTGTTATCAAGACTGGAATAACTAATAAAACCACCAGCCATATGTTCATGTCCGCCACCATTGCCTATGCTTTTAAGTGCATTATTAGATATACGTCCCGCATCATACACACCACTGCTTCTTATAGACAGCTTAACACCTTCTTTTTTAGCTGAGTATGTTACAGCAAAATCTATACCATCCAGCGACATTATAAAATCACATATAGATGCTATGAGTGATTCCTGGCAATTATCTCCTGTACTTGCAAAACAGGCATCTTTTTTTACATCAAGATTGGCTATAGCATATGCGTATGCCTTAAGATCATCATACTGTCTTACACTCGTATCAAGCTTATTAAGTACTTTATGGTCGGCCATATTATATAGACTATAAAACATATCAAGATCAAGTTGTGTCACTCCTCTTTTCATATCAGCTGTATCAACCTTGATTCCATATAGAAGCGCCGTAGCCATATGAACATCTATATTTATATTATTTTCCATATAATAGGAAGCTATTATTGATGCACAGGCTCCAACATCTGGTCTTATATCTGAAAATACATACTTGTTCGAATTATATATGGGGTGATGATCTATGCATATTGTTTTATCTGAATGTGCGTCAACTATATTAGCGTTTCCCTTCTGTGCATCAACTATAATGACTTCCCGTTCAGCATCAAGTTCCTCTGCGCAATTAATCTCCAATATATCTATATTAAGAAGAGATACCATCTTAGATGTAACTGTTTTTTCTATATTACCCTTATATACTATCTCAGCACTGATTCCTTCAGCCTCAAGAAGCTTCTTCATGCCATACGCGCTTGCTATAGCATCTGGATCTGGAAAATTATGCATCTGTACATATACACTTTTACCTTTTATATATGATAATATTTCTTCTAACTTTGTCATACAACTTCCTCATTAAATAATGTATTTTCCCTAAATAATATATTTTCCTTTTTGCCTGTTTTTCATGCAGATCCGTATCCTGCAGAATTACCTGCTCCTTACATTATATCCTTAATCTGTTTATTTGCAATACAGTTTAAAAAATCTGCCCTGCTCTTTAACTGTAACAATTCTGCCAACGTATGCATAAATTATAGTAATATATTATATGTCGGAGGCAATCTTGGATATTTATGAAAACGTTTCTACACAAAATAATAAAACCGCACCTCTTCTTTCGCTAAAACATATATCTTACTCTTATAATACACCTAAAGCTGAAATACCTGCACTTACCGATATCTGCCTGGATATTGCACCCGGCTCTTTCGTATCTATTGTTGGTCCTTCAGGCTGTGGTAAATCAACCCTTCTTTCTATAATATGTGGTTTACTAAAACCGGATAAAGGCCAAATAGTATCATCAGCGTATAACAAAGACGATTCTTATATAAAGCATATAGGTTTCATGCCACAAAAGGATACTCTTTTTGAATGGAGAACTGTATATGCCAACGTAACTCTTGGACTTGAAATCAACCACTTAAAGGATGAAAAACATCTTGCTGATATCGACAATATGCTAAAAGAATATGGTCTATATCAGTTCAGGAATGTTCACCCGGGCGAATTATCCGGAGGTATGCGCCAGCGTGCTGCCCTTATAAGAACGCTTGCACTGAATCCAGATATCCTTCTTCTTGATGAGCCTTTCTCAGCACTTGATTATCAGACACGTTTAGAGGTTTCAGATGATATCGGAAGTATTATTAAAGAACAGAAAAAAACAGCATTGCTTGTAACCCATGATATATCTGAGGCTATATCTATGGGCGATCAGGTTGTTATTCTTTCACAGCGTCCTGCAACAATCAAAAAAATCATAGATATACATTTTTCCATACCTGACAGGACACCTTTTACATCCCGCCAGGCTCCTGAATTCGCAGGCTATTTTAATGATATATGGGAGGAAATCCAATGACTAAAAAAACTTCTTTTAATAATCTTAGTCTGCAACGGCAGACCTATATAAGACAACAAAAACATTATCATGCAATTATAACTTTTGTACGTTTATTTATTCTTGCAGGTTTTATTGCACTTTGGGAAATATCTGCAGCAACCGGCGTAATTAATCCATTTATTTTCAGTTCACCATCAAGAATTCTTAACACATTTATATATATGGCTAAAGATGGCAGTATATTCATGCATATATTTGTAACTCTTTTTGAAACTTTTCTCTCTTTTTTTCTTATAATAGTTTTGGGACTTGGAACTGCCATCATACTATGGTTATGGCGCGGTCTTTCTGATTGTCTTGAACCATACCTTATTGTACTTAACAGTCTTCCTAAGTCAGCACTGGCCCCAATGATTATTGTATGGCTTGGAAATAACATGAAAGCTATTATAATCACTGCGATATCTGTTGCGATATTCGGAATGATCATAAACATATATACAGGTTTTCTTGAAACAGATAAAGAAAAGATTATACTCATAAAGACACTTGGCGGCACCAAAAAAGATATCCTTACTAAGCTGATACTTCCCGGCTCTAAAAAAATCATAATAAGTAACACAAAGGTCAATATCGGACTTTGTCTTGTAGGTGTTATCATAGGTGAATTCCTTGCTGCCAGTCATGGTCTTGGATATCTTATAATATATGGCTCACAGGTATTTAAGATGACTTATGTTTCTATGAGTATTGTTATACTATGTATTATATCCACCCTGCTATTTAAGCTTGTCGATGTGCTTGAAAAAACCTGGTGACATTTTCGCTCATGACTTTTCAATAAAATATTAGTGAAATACTTAAGAAAGCATAGTATAATTAACTGGGGCAAAAATACAGATTGGAGATTATTACATGATTTCACTTAGAATTAAAGATACCAGAAAATTTATGTCACATCTTCTTGTTAAGGATACCTTTGATAACTTCCTGTTATCAGAAGCTTCTATCAACACTTCCTGTCTGCATTCTATTGAAGGGAAGATTAACCATTCCTTCTACTCAGATGAGGAATGGGCAGAACTTGATGAAGATGAAAAAAAATACACCTCCTGGCTTGTACAAAAGCCATACTGCTTTAGTCTTATTAAGGGCAGCAAAGTTCCATCATCTATGAAGATAGTAATGCTTTTGTCATCCAGTGCTACTGTAAAGCTTCTTAATGATTCAGAGGCTTTACTTTCATATGATAACATCAATGGACTTTTTATCAATATAAAATATCAGGATGGGCATGCAGATATCATTACAGGAACATCTTTAAATATCTTCACCCTTGACAAAACACTTGACTCTTCTTTTGATTCATACATAAGAAATTTCCTTATTGATAACGGACTTGATTTTGAAGAAACAATATAAAAACATTCTTCTATGAAAAAGCTTCTATGCAAAGCTGTATTCATAACTTTTTATATTAATTTAATATTTTCCGGAACCCTTGATTTTACTGGGTTTGCGGCTCTTTTATTAGCACTCACCAGTTTTGAGTGCTAATTTCTTCTTGACTTCCTTTTAACAGAATATTAAACTACATATTATGAAATTGCTTTTATGCAATAAAACTGCTGCGGGCATATATGATGATGTCGGGGTCAAAAGCCCCAGACTTTGATACTAATATAAACCGTAGTATATAAATATCAGATTTAGGCGTATATTACGCAGATTGGAGAATTTAATTATGGCTAATACACATGGTAGTTTATCAATTAACAGTGATAATATTTTCCCTATTATCAAAAAGTGGATGTATTCTGATCACGACATTTTTTACAGAGAACTTATATCTAACGGCTGCGATGCCATCACTAAGTTAAAGAAGCTTGATATGATTGGTGAATATGAAGCACCTGAGGATATTGAATATAAGATAGATGTTAAAGTAAGCGCTAATAACAAGACGATTAAGATTATTGATAATGGTATAGGTATGACTTCTGATGAGGTTGAACAGTACATCAACCAGATAGCTTTCTCTGGTGCCGAAGCTTTTCTTGAAAAGTACAAGGATAAGGCTAATGACGACCAGATTATAGGCCACTTCGGACTCGGTTTTTATTCAGCATTTATGGTAGCTGATAAGGTTACTATTGATACTCTTTCTTTTAAGGAAGGTTCTAAGGCTGTTCACTGGGAATGTGACGGTGGTACAGAATATGATATGGCTGATGGTACAGCCACAGCACCTGGTACTACTATCACTCTTTACCTTAATGAAGACAGCTATGAATTTGCAAATGAATACAAGGCTCGTGAAGTTGTAGAAAAGTACTGTTCATTTATGCCTATACCAATCTTCTTAACTAACGAAGATGCTGGTCAGTTAACAGAGGAAATCCCTGAAGATGAGGTTACAGAAAAGGATACTGTCCTTGACACATTTATTAAAGATGCTGTTACTGAAGAGGTTGAAAAAGAAGATGGAACTAAGGAAACAGTTGAAAAGGTTCCAGCCAAAAAGATGGCTAAGATTGTAAAAAGACCAGTTGCACTCAATGATATACATCCTCTCTGGACAAAGCATCCTAATGAATGCACAGCTGATGAATACAAGGAATTCTACCGCAAGGTATTTAATGATTATAAGGAACCTTTATTCTGGATCCACCTTAACATGGACTATCCTTTCAACTTAAAAGGTATACTCTACTTCCCTAAGATTAATACTGAGTATGAATCTATTGAAGGAACTATAAAACTTTATAATAATCAGGTATTCGTTGCTGATAACATCAAAGAAGTTATTCCGGAATTCCTTCTTTTATTAAAGGGTGTTATTGACTGTCCAGACCTTCCTCTTAATGTTTCGCGTTCTGCTCTTCAGAATGATGGTTTTGTTAAGAAGATATCTGATTACATCACTAAAAAGGTTGCTGACAAGCTTACTGGTATGTGCAAAACAGACCGTGAAAACTATGAAAAGTACTGGGATGATATCAATCCATTTATCAAGTTTGGCTGCTTAAAGGATGAAAAGTTCGCTGAGAAGATGAATGATTATATTATCTTTAAGAATCTTGAAGGTAAGTATGTAACTCTTAAGGATTATCTTGAAGCTAACAAAGAAAAACATGAAAATACAGTATTCTATGTAACTGATGAAAAGGAACAGAGCCAGTATATCAATATGTTTAAGAAAGAAAATATGGATGCTATCATTCTTACTCATAATATTGACCAGCCATTTATCACTCATCTTGAAGGTAAGAATGAAGGTCTTAAGTTTGCAAGAATTGATACAGATCTTTCAGATATATTCAAAGAAGAAACTAACGAAGATGAGTTAAAGGATACTACAGAAGCTCTTACTGCTGCTTTCAAGAAGGCTCTTAATAACGATAATATAAATATTAAGGTTGAAAAACTTAAGGATGCATCTGTATCTTCTATGATTACTCTTTCTGAACAGGACAGACGTATGCAGGATATGATGAAAATGTATGGTATGTCTGGTATGGATCCAGCTATGTTTGGTTCAAACGGACAGACACTTGTTCTTAACGCCAACAATGAGCTTGTAAAATACATTGTAGAGCACAAGGATGGTGAAAATACTGACATCATCTGCCAACAGTTATATGATCTTGCTCTTATAAGCCATGCACCTCTTGCTCCTGCACAGATGACTGCATTTATACAAAGAAGTAATAAGATTATGGAATTACTTGCAAAATAACTTAATATAACATATTATATAAGCATATATTAAATTGTGCTTAGTATTTCAGATAACCCCATCTGTTTCAAGCAAGGTGGTGTTATTTTAATGAAATTCATATGACTTTTTACTACGCACCAGAATGGGGAAATATATGTCAAACAATAATAATTATTTTACACCAGAAGATGATGATGAAGATTATGGTTTTATAGATTTTGAAGATGATAACTATGATGGTAATGATGATGAGTATTATGATAGCGATGATGAATATGCTGATTCTTACAACGATTCAGATGATGATTATTCCATCAATCGTAATTATAACAAATATGATTCAAAAGCTTCCAGCCAGAAAAATAATTCACAGGGACTTGTAAGCTTTATTTTGTCAGAAGCCTTTAGTTTCTTTAAAATAGTAGCCTTTGCTGCTATATTTGCTCTTATATTTACGAATTTCATAATAATCAACGCTGAAGTTCCATCTGGTTCCATGCGTGATACTATATGGGAAGGCGACAGATTATTCGGTTTCAGGCTTTCATATAAATTCTCAGAGCCTGAACGTGGAGATATAATCATATTCAAGTTTCCAGATGACGAATCCCAGAATTATGTCAAACGTATAATCGGTCTTCCAAACGATATTGTACAGATAAAAGGTGGACGAGTATATATCAACGGTGATGAGCTTGATGAACCTTATATCAAGGATTACATCTTTGATGATGGTGAAACATATACTTATATTGTTCCTGAAGGCTGTTATTTTATGCTTGGAGACAACCGTAACAACTCCAAGGATTCCAGATACTGGGTTAACACTTTCGTTAAAAAAGAGAAAATCATAGCCAAGGTTATGTTCCGCTACTACAGTGGCGAAAAATCCAAAATAGCTTTTAGTCTTATTAAATAAACTTTAACAATTATCTTTAATTCATAGGACATAATTTTCTGCCTCCTGTTAATAATAATAAATGCATCTCTTAATTAAAGAGTGTATTATTATTATTATTAACAGGAGGTTTTTTATGACTAACTTAAGCTGTAATGCAACTACTTGTTCCCACAACTCAGACAAATGCTGCTGCCTTAGCGGTATTGATATCAAAGGAGAAGACGCATGTTCTTGTGATGAAACATGCTGCACAAGCTTTGAGCACAAGGAAAATACAAGCAGCAACTCTTGTGGCTCACCAAAGCTTAACCTTTCAATAAAATGTGCCGCACATAACTGCATATATAACGAAGACAATGCATGTCACGCAGACCATGTTGATATATCAGGAATAACTGCTGTAAACTCTGACGACACAGTATGTGCTACCTTCACAACTAAATAATTTTGAGCTGATATACTCAAAAAACAGTTGCCAAACTCGCCTTTTTATTATAGAATGGTAAGTAGTTATGATAATTAGGAGGTATACCAAAGAATGGTAAGCGCAGGAGATTTTAAGAATGGTTTAACAATTCAGATGGATAATAACATTTGGCAGATTATCGAATTCCAGCATGTAAAGCCTGGTAAGGGTGCTGCTTTCGTTAGAACTAAGTTAAAGAACATCGTAAGTGGTGGTGTTGTAGAAAAGTCTTTCAGACCTACAGAAAAGTTTGATCTTGCTCATATTGAGAAGAGAGAATATCAGTATCTTTACTCTGATGGAGATCTTTACAACTTCATGGATACTGAAACATTCGAGCAGATTGCTTTATCAGCTGAGAATGTTGGCGATTCTCTTAAGTTCGTTAAGGAAAACGAAATGGTTAAGCTTTGCTCACACAATGGTAATGTATTCTCTATTGAACCACCTATTACTGTAGAACTTCAGATTACAGAGTCTGAACCAGGTGTTAAGGGTGATACAGCTACTGGTGCTACTAAGCCAGCTATCCTTGAAACAGGTGCTAAGATTTTAGTTCCATTATTCGTTAACCAGGGAGATACAATTAAGATTGATACAAGAACAGGTGAATATATCTCACGTGTTTAATCAATATTTGTCAGTTATCTGATTATAAGAATATTTATATGCTATGACAGCTGTCTATAGTATTATAAAAGCAGGTTTCCAACATGAAACCTGCTTTTTATATTACAAGACAGCCGCTTACTTTTCTTTTGTGCTCATTATTTTTATTTATTCTTTTTCTTTCCTACACTCACGAATCCGTGCTTCGCACTCTTTCGTCCTGCTTCGCATGACTATTCGTTCGTTAATGGCACAAGAAAAGTAAATGTCTGCTTCGCAGCCGCTTACTTTTCTTGTGTGCTCATTATATTATGTTTACTCGTTTTTCTACGTAAGATGTATCCTGCGAGAAGCTGATTGCATTCTGTGCACTTATATAACCTTTGTCATATAGTTCAAGAAGTGCATCATCCATAGTTATCATTCCATTTTTCTTACTTGTCTGGATTATTCCTGTTATCTGGTGTGTCTTTCCTTCTCTTATAAGATTCTTTATAGCAACCGTTCCATGCATAACCTCAAAAGCAGCCACTCTTCCCTTCTTTCTTTCAAGCGGAACAAGCTGCTGTGATATAACTGCTTCAAGCACAGTAGCCAGCTGTACTCTTATCTGCTGCTGCTGATGTGGTGGGAACACATCTATTATTCTGTCAATTGTCGCTGCTGCTCCTATTGTATGGAGTGTTGAAAATACAAGATGTCCTGTCTCAGCAGCCGTTATAGCTGTAGATATAGTTTCAAGATCTCTCATCTCCCCAACAAGAATAACATCAGGATCTTCTCTTAATGCTGATCTTAGTGCTTTAGCATATGACTGTGTATCTATACCGATTTCTCTTTGGTTAATCATTGATTTTCTATGTGAATGCAGATACTCTATAGGATCCTCCAACGTTATGACATGTGCATTTCTTTCATCATTTATTCTGTCGATAAGCGAAGCTAATGTTGTTGACTTACCACTTCCAGTAGGTCCTGTGACAAGCACAAGTCCCCTCTTCTTATCATAAAGATCTATAACTGACTGTGGCACTCCAAGCTGCTCTGGCTTAGGAACCTCAGTACCTACAATACGCATTGCACATGCTACAGAGCCTCTCTGTCTGAATACATTTACTCTGTAACGTCCTACCTGTGGTATTGAAAATGAAAAATCCAACTCACCATTTTCTTTAAACATCGCAAGCTGTCTTTCGTTCATGATGCTTAATACTATCTTTTCGCAATCATCAGGCATAAGTCTTGGATAATCAAGATCAAGCAATTCTCCATTCACTCTCATCTTAGGTGGTACACCAACTGTAATGTGTACGTCTGATGCTCCCTGTTCTTTTGCTGTCATAAGCAGCTGTTCTACTGTAATCACTTTTTCTCTTCCTCCTCAGCCTCGTATGTTGCCTTAATCATCTCTGCAATAGATGTTATACCTTCTTTTACCCCATTGGCTGCTGCCATCTTCAGTGTATTCATACCTTCCTTAACGGCCTGATTCTTAATATCCTCAGCATCTGCATTTTTAGATATAAGTCTTTTAATAGCAGGGGATATCTTCATTATTTCATATATACCCATTCTGCCATAGTATCCTGTATTATTACACAGCTTGCAGCCACATGGTTCGTATATAGTACATGACTTATCTGTATCAACACCAAGGAGCTGTTTTTCTTCAACTGTTGCCTCCTTTGGTTTCTTACATTCACACAATCTTCTCACAAGTCTCTGTGCTATAATACCAACCATTGAATCTGCTATAAGGTATGATTCAACACCCATGTCCTCAAGTCTTGCTACAGAACTTGCAGTGCTGTTTGTATGCAGGGTACTTACAACAAGATGTCCTGTAATAGAAGCTCTTACCGCAATTTCGGCTGTTTCTGAATCTCGGATTTCACCTATCATGATTATGTCCGGATCCTGTCTTAATATAGAACGAAGTGCCGATGCAAATGTAAGATTAGCCTTTGTATTAACCTGAACCTGATTAATACCATCTATATTGGCTTCTACAGGATCTTCAACTGTGATAATATTAACATCCTCTGTATTAAGTTCGCTTAACGCTGTATACAATGTTGTTGACTTACCACTACCAGTAGGTCCTGTAACAAGTATAATCCCATGTGGATTCCTTAATATATCCTGAAATACCTTTCTATCTCTTTCTGTAAGTCCAAGCTTGGATATATCAACATTAAATCCTTCTTTTGATGCAATTCTCATAACGACCTTTTCGCCATACACCGTAGGCAGATTAGAAACTCGGATATCGTATTCTCTTCTATCTACTGTTGTTGTTATACGTCCATCCTGTGGTTTACGTTTTTCAGAAATATCCATGCCAGACATAATCTTAAGACGAGTTGTAATAGCTCCAAGAAGAGCATTATCATATTTCATTATCTCTTTAAGATTACCATCTATTCTGTATCGCACCCTTACTGTTTTTTCCATAGGCTCTATATGGATATCACTTGCACGCTGTCTTACTGCCTGCTCTATAATATTATTAATAAGAACAACTATAGGCGCATTCTCAATTTCTTCTCTTCTGGCATTATTTTCCTTTTCAGCCTCTTTGTTATTATCCCCCTGCTCTCTCTTATATAACTCAACGATATTCTGTGCCTGCTGCTGTCCAAACGCCTTGTCAAGAAAAGCATTAATATCCTGTGCATTGGCAAGGATTGGAACTACCTGCATACCTGTTATAATATTGATATCATCCATAGCAAGTATATTCATAGGATCTGCCATAGCTACCTGAAGAGCTCCGGCATTATTGTTGTCATGCCTTAAAGGAACAAGTGTATATTTTCTCATAATAGATTCATCTAATAATGATAATACCTGTGGATCAGGTTCTTCCTCTCTCATATCCACAAAGTCAATATTAAGATGTTCACACAGCACATCATTAATCTGGCTCTGTGAGGCAAAACCCATGGAAACTATCATCTCTCCAAGCATGAGTTTCTTTTCTTTCTGCTGCTTTAAAGCTTCACTAAGCTGTTCCTCTGTTATGATTCCCTTTTGAACAAGCAAATCACCCAGTCGTACTTTTTTTCTGTAAATCATCCCGTTTATAGCTCCTTATTACATACTCACTTTATTTTATCAATTGTATAGTTATTTTTCAAGTCACCTACATATTCATCATACAATTTTTCCTCATTTATAGCACACGCAAATCTTTTCTGTGGATTATCATGTGCTATATTAAATGTACCATTAATTGTAACATATGCATTATTGTATACAAACATAAAATAAACTTTCTCGCTGCCCTCATTATCACTGATATCTGCTGAGGCTTCAACAACTATATAGTTTCTTATAATATTTCCTGATTTATCAGTATTGTTACTTTCTCCATCATTTTTATCAAGGAAATATGCTGCTTCTATTTTAATGTTATCTGCCTGTTCCTCATTAAGATGATAAAGATATTCTGTATTTCCTGTTGCCGCAAAAAGCATTCTGTATGTTGCATCAGCCGTTTCTTTCCTGATAGTATCCGTTATTTCTGAATATATTGTATTTATAACAGTTTTATCAATATCTTCTTTTAACTCACAATATGAGCTTAACATATCAGCTGTATAACTCATATCCATTGAACGGGCTATTATCCCATGTCTGGCAAGTTCTTCATATGGCTGGTCACATGTAACTTTAATTGTATCCCCAAGCGTTATGCCATTCGCTTTATTTACTGAAAATGTTAATGTTTTAAGATAATCATCTTCCCATTCATTATTTACCAGAACCATGGCATCGGGACTTATACCTGTAAATGCAACATTGATTCTTGCATATATATCAACTACAGCCCCATCTGTTATACCACTCGCCTTATATGTATATTCACTATGTGGTATATCTGCCTTCACCTTATCAGCATATAATGCGTTATAATCTATTGATACCTTTACTATATCTCCATTCTTTATATCTGTATTATCTGTATGTACCGATATAGATTCAATAAATTTTCTGACATAATACTGTGTATCACCATCAGGATTCTTACCTGAAAGCTTTTTTTCAAGACCGGCCTCATCTATGTCAAACCTTACTGATGCATATCCGTTAGCACCGGTATATATGGGCTTTATATATTTCTTAATATCGAATCTGTTAATATTTATAAACATGGCAATTGCAGCTGCTAAAACAACAGCAATAATACCTATAACCGCATATATTTTGTAATTAACTGTACCATCTTTCTCATCAGGATATTCCGGGCGTTTCTTACCTTCTCTGTTGTTATTATTCCTGAATTCTTTTATATCCATACAGTCCGTCTCTCTTTCTTTATTATAATTTTCTTGTGCTTTCTTTTAATAATTCAAGCTCATGTCCCTGCATATATGGACTTAATGTATCATATACCCACTTGTGATATCCATTCAGCTGCTCCTTATCCTTTTCATTCAGATATTTCACATCTACAAGTTCAAGCTCTACTGGTACTGCAGTAAGCATATCGAATTTAAGCCATGTACCATATTCGTTTTGTTTATCTTTAACAGTTAACAACTCGTTTTCTATTCTTATGCCAAACTGTCCTTCTACATATACCCCAGGCTCATCTGATGTTACCATGCCTTCCTGCAACACTGCAAGATCGTTTACTCCCTGTATATGTTTCCATCTAAAACCATTCGGTGCTTCATGCACATTTAAAAGATAACCTATTCCATGGCCAGTTCCACATCTGTAGTCTATATTCTGCTCCCACAACGGTGCTCTTGCCATAATATCAAGATTATAGCCTGTACATCCATATAAAAAATGTGTATTGGCAAGATTCAGCATTCCTTTAAGTGTCAATGTATAACATTTTTTCATTTCATCTGTGACAGCTCCTAATGCTATTGTTCTTGTCACATCTGTTGTTCCTCTTAAATACTGTCCACCAGAATCAACCAGCAGCATCCCCTGTGCCTTAAGTACTGCACAGTTATCTTTAGCTGCCTGATAGTGCATCATGGCAGCATTATCTGCATAGGCACTTATTGTATCAAAACTAAGCTCTATATAGTCCTGTATTTTACTTCTTAAATTATCAAGGTACATAGCTGCATCGTACTCTGTTAGCTTTTCTCCCCTCTTTACCGCCTCCTTTAACCAGAATATGAACCTTGTTACAGCCAGACCATCATCAATATGGACATTTCTTAGATTATCTATCTGCGTACTATTCTTTATAGACTTTAATAGTACCTCTGGATTCTGTCTGTCAACAATATCAATATTGTTATTACCAGCAGCAATCATATACAAACGTGTGTTTATACGCTTAGAATCCAGCAGCATTCTGCATTTTGCCTGTCCATTTCCTTTTATATCATGTATATCTGTGTATATTTTTTCATATGGAGCAATCCTTACTCCTGCCTTAGAAAGCTTGTCCAGTATTAATCCGTTATCACCAGTCATTCTATCCTCATCTGTATATAAAACAGCTTCATCCTGATATATACATGAATATGCCATAATAACAGGATTGCAATGAACATCATTTCCCCTTATATTATATAACCAGCATATATCATCAAGCGTTGCTGTTATATGACAATCAGCACCTTCTTTTTTCATCAGCTTTCTTATTTTTGCGAGCTTATCTGCTACGTTTTCTCCTGAATATTTTTCATCAAGATAATATGCTTTACTATGTGGAAATTCAGCTCTGCCTGTATATATTTTTTCTATTGCATTGAATTCATAGTCACATTCTGAACCTGAATCATATGCTGCATTTCTTAAAGCTATTCCCTGTTTAGCTTCTAAGCACCTGCCATCAAATCCTATTTTCTTTCCTTTTCCAAGCCTGCTTCTGCAATATTCATATATATCAGGAACACCTTCGCTTCCCATCCGCATAAGCTCTATAGAACTTCCTTCAAGCTGTCTTTGTGCCTGCACATAATATCTTCCATCTGTAAAAAGGACTGCTTCATCAGCACATATAACTGCTGTTCCTGCTGAACCAGTAAAACCAGTTATATATTCCCTTTCTTTGAAATAATCTCCTGAATATTCAGATATATGATAGTCTCCAGTAGGTACCACATAAACATCCACTTTATTTTTCTTCATTATTTCTCTTACTTTATTTAATCTTTGTTTAACAACATAAGACTCACCCATACTTTTTTACCACCTTACTAAGGATTTAAGCCCATGAACCGGGCATTATTTTAATAATTTCAAAAAGCCAGGAATACATTATATATCCTGGCATTTTATCATATGTCTTTCGCGGTAATTATATCACAGTAGTCTGTAACTGCCAAGCAGATTATATAGCTTCTCTAACGCTTTCTGCTCTATCCTGCTTACATAGCTTCTGCTTATTCCAAGTTTATCGGCCAGCTCATTCTGTGTCTTTTCTTTCCCACCACCAAGTCCGTACCTTCCACATATTATATATATTTCTCTTTTGTTTAAAACATCCTTCATGTGTGTTTTTATACAGTTTAACTGCTCTTCCAAAAGAAGCTGCGCCACATCATCGCGCTCTTCATCCCCAACTATATCCATAAATGTTATATCATTCCCCTCTTTATCAGTACCTATTGGCTCAGATAATGATAATTCCATAAGTTTTTTTCTATCATTACGCAGCATCATAAGCAGCTCATTATCAATACATTTGGCAGCATACGTGGCAAGTCTTATCTTTTTATCAGGATTAAATGTATTCACTGCTTTTATCAGACCTATTGTTCCAACCGATATAAGATCGTCTGTATCTCTGTCTGCTGACATATATTTCTTAATCATATGTGCAACAAGGCGCATATTCTTTTCCACAAGTATATTACGAGCCTTCATATCCCCATTCTGACTCTTCTTTATCATTTCCTTTTCTTCACGCTCTGATAATGGTTGTTCAAACGCTTTCAAAGAAAGGCACCCCTACACATATTTTTATTATTTTATGTGTAAAAGTGCCTTTTATTGCATATCCTATTGTAAAAAATCTATTACTCCTCTTTTCGACGTAATATATCGTATCTGTCAAGCTTAACACCAAGATCAATATATAGCTGCTGCTTAGGATGTGGACAGCTTTCCATGTCTTTACCCTTATCATCGGTTATTCTTTTAACAGTAACCTGTATATTCTTTCCATCAGGTCTCATAACCTCTATCTGTTCGCCTACAGAAAACTTATTACGCTGTTCAATGTTATACAAGCCTTCTTCGTTCATATCTCCAACTATTCCCAGATATGTATATTCCTTAATATAAGTATTGCTTTCATATATCTGAGTATTTTCATCAGGTTTTCCAAAGAAGAAACCAGTTGTATATTGTCTATATGTACATTTGCTTATTTCTGACTTATAGAACGGTATTCTTGACTTATACAGTTCTGGATCCTTAAGAAAATCATCTATAGCAAGCCTGTATGTTCTTGCCACAGTCGCAACATATAATGCTGTCTTCATACGTCCTTCTATCTTAAAGCTGTCTATCCCAGCTTCAATAAGTTCAGGAATATGTTCTATCATGCACAGATCCTTTGAGTTAAATATATATGTGCCTCTCTCATTCTCATATACAGGCATATATTCACCTGGTCTGTTTTCTTCAACCACAGCATATTTCCATCTGCATGGATGTGTACATGCACCCTTATTCGCATCTCTTCCAGCCATAAAGTTACTAAGAAGACATCTTCCTGAATATGATATGCACATAGCACCGTGAATAAATGTTTCTATTTCCATGTCATCTGGTATATTTTTTCTTATTCCTTTAATCTCATTAAGTGATAATTCCCTTGCAGATACCACTCTCTTAGCTCCCTGTTCCCACCAGAATCTATATGTCATATAATTAGTATTATTAGCCTGCGTACTTATATGAATATCTATATCGTGAAGCTCTTCTTTAGCGATTGTAAACATTCCAGGATCTGATATAATAACCGCGTCAGGCTTTATAACATCCAGCTCCTTAAAATATTCCCTGGCTCCATCAAGATCATAGTTATGTGCAAGTATGTTAGCTGTAACATATACTTTTACATTTCTGTCATGTGCAAACTTAATTCCATCTATCATATCCTGCTTAGAAAAATTCTTAGCCTTTGCTCTTAATCCAAATGCTTCTCCACCGATATACACTGCATCAGCACCGAATATAACAGCTGTTTTTAATACCTCAAGACAGCTTGCTGGTATCAGAAGTTCTAATTCTCTGCCATTGTAATAATGTCCTGCCATTATAATCCGCTCCTTATATTATTCTTTCATTAATTACTGTTTCATTAACTGTTATTTTATCAATTGCTATTTATTAATTACTCTTTTATCAATTCGTCTTTTATTATTATCTTTTATTACTTTTTAACACTTAGTGTTATCCCATCTCCTATTGGAACTATAGATGTTATAAGCTCATCATTATGTGTAAGCTCATATACATACTCTCTTATTCTTGTATGAATAGTCCTGTCACGTCTTGTAACAACATATCTTGATTCCACAAGTTCGCCTTCCTGAAGAATATTATCAGATATAAGAAGCCCGCCAGAAGGCATAAGCCTTAATATATCAGGAAGATAATTTATATACTGCCCTTTAGCGGCATCCATAAATATAAAATCATATGGTCCTTCAAGCTCCTTAAGGACTTTAAGGGCATCGCCTTCTATAAGCTGTATGCAGTCCTCTTTTCCTGCTCTTTTTATGTTATTACGCGCTGCCTGAATCCTTTTATCATAATTCTCTATCGTGACTATCCTGCAATCCTTTGGCATATTTTCACTCATAAGAATAGATGAGTAACCTACCGCTGTCCCCACTTCAAGGATTGACCCTGGCTGCTTAAGTTTAAGCAGCACCTTTAGCAGATTGCCCATCTCTTTTCTTATAATTGGGACCTGGTCCTCAATTGCCTCTTTTTCAATTGTATTACATATGTCAGAATTGCCACGATCCAGCGAATTAATATAAGAGACAACTCTTTCATTAACAATCACTGCCGTACCCTCCATCCACAAATGTATAATTATGTTTATATATGGCTCTATTTACCATCCTCACTGCTATCACTTACACCTGATAATGCCTTCATCATATCAGTAGGTTTCATACTTGTGTTAAGACTATATGTTCCATCCTTAAACTTATCTTTATAATCTGATAGCTTAACCTGAAAATAGAACACTGTTTTATCATCTATCAGTCCCTTATCATATAGCTGTGATGCCAGCTGTCCTGCTGACACACCACTACTTATTGTAACATCAACGACCTTTGCATTATCTACTGCATCTACAGCTCTCTCGTTGAATATTTTATTGCCAAATGTATATGCCTTAGTTCCGACTGTTACAACCACAATAACAGCAATGGCTATAAATAATGCATTCAATGATATCGAAACAATCATTCTGATTGACTTATTATTCATAATTAATTATCCATCCATTCATCACCTGATATATCATAAAAAAGCTGTTTTTACATAATATAATAACGCTTCTTTATGAAGACATACCGGATCAGCCAAGAAAATCAAGATCGAAATCAATAGCATCAACCACAGTCCTGCATATATCCTGAACCATTCTGCACAGGCATACCTCTGCGAGAAGGTATCTGTTTACCATGTTCTGATTTCTCATATCTTTATATTGATTATTAAGTTCTTCCTGAGCTGCAAATATATCTTCTACCTGACCACAGTTTTGTATCTCATAGTTTCTTCTTCGAAACTCATCAATACTTCTTTTAAGGTTAGGATCCATATTAACTACAGCCTCTAACCTTTTATATTCTTTATACTCTGCACTTTCCTTTATGGTATGAGCTATATCAGACTTCAACTGATCTATTTTCTGCATGAAATACTCCCATATATGACATCATAATAACTGTATATTATAACTGAGCTTCCATAATTATAGGAAGAATAACAGGATTTCTCTTAATCTTCTTCCATAAATACTCACTAAGATCATCCTTAATAATATTCTTTATCTTGCTCCAGTCTGTAATGTTCTTATCAAGGCATCTAAGCACAGAATCTGTAACTATTGCCTTTGCCTCGTTAAGAAGCTCTTCCGCTTCTCTTACGTATACAAAACCTCTTGTTACTATATCTGGTCCTGCTATAAGCTGACCGCTGTATTTTTCAAGGGTAAGTACAACTATAATAATACCATTTTCTGCAAGGTTCTGTCTATCTCTTAATACTATATTACCAACATCACCTACGCCAAGACCATCAACAAATATAGCACCTGTGTGTGCTTTTCCTACTATCTCAGCTTTTTCATCATTTAATTCTATAATATCACCTGACTTGGCTATGATAACATGATCCTTATCATATCCAAGAGACATAACAACTTCCTTCTGTGCTATAAGATGTCTGTATTCACCATGTACTGGTATAGCATATTTAGGCTTAAGAAGCGAATATACAAGCTTTATTTCTTCCTGACATGCATGTCCTGATACATGTGTATCCTGGAATATAACCTTTGCGCCCTTCATACCAAGTTCATTAATAACCCTTGCAACTGACTTCTCATTACCAGGAATAGGTGTAGATGAGAATACTACACAGTCACCTGGCTGTATAGATACTTTTCTATGGAGATTAGCTGCCATTCTTGATAAAGCTGCCATAGACTCTCCCTGGCTTCCTGTTGTTATAAGTACAATCTGCTCAGGTGTATAATTCTTCATAGACTCTGTTTCAATAAGTGTTCCATCTGGAATATGAAGATATCCAAGATCCTCTGCAACATCTATGATATTAACCATACTGCGGCCTTCTACGCATACTTTTCTGCCATATGCCACAGCTGCATTGATAATCTGCTGTACTCTGTCTACATTTGATGCAAAAGTAGCTATTATTATTCTGTTGCTCTTATTATCACTAAATATCTTATCAAATGTACTTCCTACTGTTTTTTCTGACATAGTAAAGCCTGGTCTTAAAGCATTGGTACTGTCGCACATAACTGCAAGCACACCTTTCTTGCCAAGTTCTGCAAATCTCTGAAGGTCAATAGGACTTCCGTTAACTGGGGTATAATCAACCTTGAAATCTCCTGTATGGACAAGAATACCTGCAGGTGAAAATATAGCAATTGCTGCCGCATCAGCTATACTATGATTAGTTCTTATAAACTCAACCCTGAAATCTCCAAGAGTAACTGATTGTCCATATTTAACAACCTTTCTCTTTACTTCCCGTAACATATTGTGTTCTTTTAACTTCGACTCAATAAGTCCCATAGTAAGTCTTGTTGCATATATAGGTACATTTACTTCCTTAAGCACATATGGTATAGCACCTATATGATCCTCGTGACCATGAGTTATAACAAAAGCCTTGACCTTATCAATATTATCCTTTAGATATGTCACATCAGGAATAATAAGGTCAATACCTAACATTTCTTCTTCAGGGAAACTAAGTCCGCAATCTACAACAACAATACTGTCATCATACTCAATGGCAGTAATATTCATACCTATCTGTTCAAGTCCACCAAGAGGTATAACCTTAACAGATCCAATATTTTCTTTTTTCATTAAGCACCTCATCCTTCTTATAATTAATAAAATTAAAAAAACGTAATAAATACGCAAAAAAAGAGTTTCATTAACGTACCGAAACCCTTTATAAGCACATAAAACTATGCAAGTTCAACTCCATCATCCATAAGCTCTGCAAATATTCTGCTTATTGCATCAAACTCTGTATCATCTTCAACGAACTCATACACAGCTTCCTCATCCTCTGCTGCTGATGTATCTTTTAATATATAACACTGAGCATCACCATCTTCTTCATCATCAGAATCTGATACTAACAAATAGTTTATGCCATTAGCTCTTGTCTCTTCTATTATATATAAATCAACGTTATCGTTATCATCCGTTACAAATGTAAGCTTTTCCATAAAAATTTCCTTTATATTATTATTCAAATACAATGCTACTTATTACTCTGACTATCAAGATATCCCTGTAATATGAACACCGCAGCTATCTGATCTATAACTGCTTTCCTGTTCTCACGTCTTACGCCACTTTCCATAAGTGCCTTTTCTGCTGAAACAGTTGTAAGACGCTCATCCCACATAACAACTTCAAGTCCAGTTCTTCTTTCGAGATTCTTAGCAAACTCCATACAGGCCTCTGCTCTTTCTCCAACTGTGTTGTTCATGTTCTTAGGTAATCCTACAACTATCCTGTCTACATCATTCTGACTGATAATCTCTTCAATTCTGGCATATGTTTTTCTAAGCTTGTTTTCTTCTTTTCGTGTTATAGTCTCAACTGGCTGCGCTGTTATTCCAAGTGCATCACTAAGAGCAACTCCGACTGTCTTCGTTCCGTAATCTAAACCTATCACTCTCATATGCTTGTACTATAATCCTTTTCCTTCAATAAAATACTTTATCACTTCTTCTACAAGTTCATCTCTTTCTACTTTCATAATAAGACTTCTTGCATTGTTATGACTTGTAATATATGTTGGATCTCCTGACATAATATATCCTACAATCTGATTAACTGGATTATATCCCTTTTCCTTAAGAGCAAGATATACCTGTTCAAGTATTCCTTCTACTGATATTGTCTTTTCTGGTTGTGTTTTAAAAAATTGTGTATTATTGTTTACCATATCTACCACGTCCCTTTCGTATACTTTATTATAATATACCATATCATCAAATAAAACAAGAGCAGAATTCTATTTTATTTTTGTTTTATTCAATCCCTGTTTTATTCAATCAGTTTATTGTGGTTATTATGTTGTAATCAGCCCAAATAAAAAAACGATTCGGTTTTAACGATAATATCACATTTTTTACTTACTTTTTACATCATTTAGTCACAATTTCCAATTATTATACAATTATTCACAGGAAAACGCGTTGAAAAACATGTGAAGCATAACACAAAACAGGCATTAATAATTGGAGGCTGGGTGTATGGCAATCGAGGTATTTAACAGATATGAAAAGAAATACTTAATTGATGAAGTGACTTTTAAAAGCTTATTAAACCGTATATCTGACTATATGGAGCTGGATAAATATAACAAAAACGGACAATTTTACAGTATAAGTAATATTTATTATGATACAGATGACAACAGACTTATAAGAAGTTCAATAGAAAAACCTGTGTATAAAGAGAAGCTCAGGATGAGAAGCTATGGTACTCCGAATGCACATGATAAGGTTTTTCTTGAGATAAAGAAAAAATACAATGGAATTGTTAACAAACGCAGGACATCCATTGTATTAAAAGATGCATATCGTTATATGGAGAATGGAACCTTTCCATACGAAACGGAGTGTCTTAACAGACAGGTTTTAAAAGAAATAGATTATTTCAGGAGTATATATGATCTAAAACCTAAGGTTTATCTCTCATATGACAGATATGCATTTTTTGAAAAAAATGATGGTGATTTCAGAGTTACATTTGACACGAATATCACAACCCGGAGGGGCGATGTACGATTAGAAAGCGGAAGCTATGGAAATAAACTTCTTCCGCAGAGTTTATACCTTATGGAAATCAAGATAAATGGTTCTGTGCCGATGTGGTTTACGCACTGCCTTTCAGAGCTTAAAATATATCCTATTTCTTTCTCAAAATATGGTACAGAATATAAAAGATATGTCCTTGAAGGCTATGATAAAGATACCGAAGAGCTTGATAATTTCTGTGATATGTTTTATGAGTCACCATATAAAGAGTCATGCTCTGATTCATATAACAGTGTAATTAAATATAAGAACAGACGTAAGTCAGCATCAGGAATATATACAGATAATGAAACTGGAGCAGTATGTATCTAGTACATCTTTTTCGAAATAACTATACTATCCACCTGCCTGCACACCCGAATCCGCATCCTATGCGATTGGTATAGTTATTTACGAAACAATGCACTAGTCATATTACAAATATAATTAAGATAAAATAAATAACATAAGGAGCGATATATGTTTAATACAATATTTACAACGACAACAGATGGTTCAATCAATATGGCACAGGCAGCGATTGCAATAGGTGCAGCTTTTATAATTGGTTTTATTATAGCTGCAGTTTATATGTTTATGTGCAAAAATGAAGGATATCAGAAAAATTTCATAATCGGTCTGGCAATTCTACCTGCGGTTGTGGCGGTAGTTATTCTTCTTGTAGGCAGCAACGTGGCAAGAGCATTTTCCATGGCAGGGGTCTTTGCACTTGTAAGATTCAGAAGTGCACCTGGAAGTGCAAAGGATATCTCCATCGTATTTTTCACCATGGCAGCCGGACTTGCATGCGGACTTGGATATGTATCATTTGCAGCAGTATTTGTTGCTGTTATGCTTGTAGTTCTTATAGCGGCTACTGTGTTGGGATTTGCAGACAATAATTATGATAAGAAGCAGCTCAAGATCACGATACCTGAAGATCTTAATTATAGCACCGTATTTGATGATGTTTTTGACAAATATACATCAGAACATACTATGAGCAGAGTTAAAACAACTAATATGGGAACAATGTATGAACTTACATACGAAGTAAAACTTAAAAAAGATGCTCCAGAAAAAGAATTCATTGATCAGCTAAGAATAAGGAATGGTAATCTTAATATAACAATGGCACTTATGTCAGAGAATGTAAATACTATGCTGAATTAAGATACATATAAGCTTGAAGCAGCAATTTAATAAAATTGTTGTTTAATTGAATATTAGTTGATGACGAACGGACGACAAATATAAGCTACAGACAGTCCTGCATACTATGTTCAATGCCAGAAGCTTCAATCGGCTGTCTCTAAGACTTTTCATATAGG